>Ga0210409_10002724_pt1 | contig 20628 bp, 20 predicted proteins | sample IncBWH17MmetaG_FD_161649 | JGI IMG/M metagenome (GOLD analysis project Ga0210409, IMG submission 161649) | Forest soil microbial communities from Barre Woods Harvard Forest LTER site, Petersham, Massachusetts, United States - Inc-BW-H-17-M | ecosystem: Environmental > Terrestrial > Soil >...
CCGACGATGAGCACATCGAAATGCTCGTCGCCGCTGAAGTCAATGTTGAGCCCGAGGAGCCGCGCTATCTTATCCGGCGTCGCATCCGTGATCGGCACTTTGCTGCCGAAGATAACCGCAGGAGTTCCGGCATCGATTGCGCAACTCTTAGCCGATGCCTCGGCTTCCGGGCTGTGCAGGGGCACCGATACGTAAGGTAACCGATTGCGGCTCGCGAACTCGGCGATACGACGCACGTTGCGATCGGCCTCCTCGCCTATGAGGTAGAGACCGCTGCGGCGATCTTCGAGTTGCCGGCGGCGTCGGGCCGCGAACACGGTGATAATGATGTCCGACATCTCGGGGATCTGCGACACGAGCGTCAGGAAGGTCTCGCGCGGTACTTCGATTACCCGCGTATCGACTGCCGTGCGCAGCGGCAAGGAGGCGGTGCCGCCGTACAGCAGGCTGATCTCCCCCATAAACTGAGTTGGGCCAATGGTCGACGGATAATGGCGCTCGCCAGTGAACGGATTGACTACTTCAATCTCGCCCTCCTCGACGTACACGAAGCTGTTCGCCTTTTCGCCCTGCTGCACCATGATCGTGCCCTTGGGATACGTCACTACCTTCCCCGCCGCCCGCAATGCCTCAACATGCGAGCCGGAAAGTGGTGTCCGTATCATCTGGCGCAGATCTTCGCCTATCGTCTCCACGCAGGCTCCTCAGGTTGGATTACTGCGCATATTACATGGCGCAATGATCCGTTACCGATGTGGCCGGACCGGACAGCCTTGCACAGGATTCCGGTCTGCCGCCGTCGCCGGCGGCATCGCACGCGACGCGGGTATCACAGCCACCTCGGCAATCATCGTCCGATTCCATACGCCGACGCCTGGTGTCGCGCCAAATCTCGACCGCAGGCCAGCGAGTGGCTAACTTTTTCTCGCGCAGCACCCCGTGAACTACACAGGCAATCAGCTCCGGCGTCGTCGGGCCGCATGTGGCCGCTGCTTCGCGACTGGGCTTCCGCGCACGCTCGCGTATACGGTATCGAGGACGGTCAGGCTACCGAATCTTTAACTCTACGCACTCTCGCCAAAGCTTGCTCTCAGGCCGTCCGGGTGCCGCCGCTGACTTAAATGCCCTTTGCGAGACTGTCGAGGCAGTTTGAAGTCCTGTCATGAGGCGGCCCTCATCGACCCGATTCGGGGCGTTTGACCGCCGCCGGGGGCTCAAGCTGATTCAGCGCGATTTCCACGGCCTGCCGATCCTTGGCCGGGTCCGCGAACAGATCAGACTCCGGCACTGATACGTGACGCTGGCCCTCGAGGTGTTCGGCCAGCTGGATGGCGCCCCGTCCCTCGTAGAGGAACTCGCCTTCGGCATCGACGAACCTCACGCCGAGCGACAGCGATCGCACATAACCGTAATGGGACAGGCCGAAGAACGCGTCGAACTTGCTCTTCGTCGGGACCGCTAACTCCTTGGCCCCGTCCCACGTGGCGTAGTCGTCCTGCAAGTAGGCATTGCGTGCCTCGATTGCCGGCACAACCACGGCGTCCACCTCGTGTTGGTCGCGCACCGCGCCTACGACCTTCGCGAGCGCCGCACGGCGCTTGGCCTCGTCGGCATGGCCCGTAAACGGGTCGTAGACGCCGCCGGCGTTCTTGAGCTCTTCCCGCCAGCGCGTCGCGTAGTCCTCGGCCGGCACCACCTCGAAGCCGAGCTGCGTCAGCCGGTCCCTGAGTAGCTCCGCATAGCGGGCCTGGGCCTGATCGTGCTGCTCGATCGGGCCGATCTCGAGCGGGGCGAGGGCGAGACGGTGGAAATGCGCGAGGAGCTCGTCCCGCGACGGCTGACGCACGGTCGTGGTCTCGGTGGCCGCCGCAGGCGCCACCGGCGGCTCGGCCTGCGCTTTTGCCTGTTCACCACGGAGGAGCGGGTCGAGCGCGATTCCGAGCGCGCGCGCGTCACGGGCTGAATCGTGCATGATGAACTTCGGGTCGACGCGTAGCGTCTCGATGTTGTCGGCGACGCGCCTGACATAGCGCAGTACCTGCAGTCCGCCCAGGTTCTCGTATAACACGCGGCCGTCGGCAGCGCTCAGCTGCACGGACAGCGACAGTACCGGCACGTGACCCGAGGCTAAGCCGCTGACCATGTAGGTGGCGAACCCGGTGCGGCCCGTGCTGCTGTCGCTGACGCCGTCCCAGGTGGCCGTGCCGTTGACGGTCGGCGCCAGGCGCTCGACCACGCGCACGCGCAGCCACGCATCGACCGGGTGAACGTGCCGGTACTCGTTCGTGACGTACTCGCGGTAGGCGCGGACCTTGTCGCCGTTCGGGCGCCCGGTCATCGGGTCGTAGAGGCCACCGAGCGTGGCCTTGGCGCGATCCTCGATCTCTTTCATCGACTCCGGTGCCACGAGCTCGAACCTAGCCGGCGTCATGCGCAAGAGAACCTCCGCCTCTAGCCGCCGCGCGACGCCGTCCGGGTCCGGGACCAACTCGGGAACGAGCACGGGCATGACGCCGACGGACTTGACGGTGCGGAGCAGCTCCGCGCGCGAGACCTTAAAGGGCGAATCGTGCCCGGTAGTCGCCGCGGGCGTGAGCGGCGGGAGGGCACCCATCGCGATGAGCGTTGCGAGCATGTGCCGGAATCTCATGGGTCTCCCTTTCTCGACGGGCGGAATGATTGGCCGGGTGCGCGAGATCTTGGCCACCAAAGAAACAATTCCACGCGTCATATCCGCGAGCCTGGGAGTTCTTCAAGCTAAAGAGTCATGTCGATCCGCTAAACAGGTTCCGTAACCGCCTTTGGGATAATTACTACAAGGTAAAATCCCTAGGCGCGGAATCGCCTTGCACTAGCTAGAATCGGTCAGCGTTTTAGTGTGCTCGGTCGTACTTCGGGTTGTATGGGCCGTACGGTAGGCCGGTATTCTCCGGAAGAAACAGGTTGTCGTTGGCCAACCGACTCACCCCGTGGGCTACATCCGCCTTCGTGTTGATCGCTTGGCTTATGGCCGCCGCTATGAGGTCCGCGAGCAGATTACCGGAGCCCTGCCCGGATTGCTGCGCAAAGCCCCGACCCTCCCACAAAAGAACGCCGGTTCGGGTATCGATGAGCTTTGCGAGCACTTCCACCGTAGTCACGCTATTTATCACGACGAACTTGCTGCCGTACTGCTTTAAGTCAAGGTACATGACAGCATCGGCACCTGTGATCTCACCCACTTTCGCTGGAGGGACCTGATTCATCTCTCCGGTCGTTGGGAGCCCGTTGTCTTTCATGAACTGATCGACCACCGCTACAGGAAAGACGTAGTACCCGCGCTCGGCGATCGGCCGACTAACGGTCGATAGATAACTATAGGTGCCCTCTAAGGTCGTGCTCTCATTCAAGGGCGGAATAACAAGGATGGACCTCGGCGGATGCGCCCGGAAGTTCGTGTAGTCGTAGGGCTTAGTTGTCTGGCAGGCGCTGGCCAGCGCAACGAGCAACAGCGCCGGGAGGCCCTTCACGCCTAATGTGACTGGAGTCATCACGGCTTTTTCAAATTGGCGATTAGGCGATCGACGAACAGTGCGGACTCCGGAAACTCCGCCTTCTCCGTCAGCAGCTCCTGGTGCGCTTGATCCGCCCTGCCCACTTGGTAATAGAGCGTGGCCAAGTGTGCGTGCCACCCTGGTGGCATTCGATGGTTGGTCGAGCGCGCCGTCTGATAATCCTTCTCGAGAACCTCGATCTGCTTTTCAGCCGGCACATCCTGCGGAGATAGATAACCGGCGTAGATCAGTTCCTCGTAGCTGCCCCAGGTGTAGATCGTTTGCTGACTGGCGCATCCGAACAGCAACCCGGCACTCGAGACGAGCAGCCATAGCTTCATCTGGAAGCCGGCCCTACAGCCCATGCACCGCTTTCCGCACCCTCGACAAGGCGATCAACTGCCTCGCGGATTGCAAGGTCGAGAACCTTGCCATTCAAGGTGGAGTCGTAGCTCGCAGTGCCCCCGAATCCAATCACTTCGCGGTTGCTGAGCGCGTATTCCCCAGCTCCCGAGACCGAGTAGACGACTTGCGAGGTGAGCACATCGATGACATTCAAGGTGACCTTGGAGTAGGCAACCTGTTGCTTGCCGCTTCCCAAGATTCCGTAGAGCTGCGAATCACCAGTCTCCTTGCGACCGAACTCGACAACATCACCCGTGATGGTGAACTGAGCACCCTTCAAGGTCTGCTGCCGACCACTCAAGCGCGCCTCTTGCGCGATCTCCTCCATGTTCTCGCGTTCCATGACGTTGAAGCGGCCGGTCTCCTGGAGATGCCCGACCAAGATCGTCTTCGCCTGGCCGCCCAAGCGATCAACCCCATCCGAAAAGAGCCCACGCAGGTAGGTTGAGCGGTTATCGAACTTGCCAACGGAAATCGTACTCCGTGGGCCCTGATAAGGATGCGCGGCGGCAGCAGGCTTCTCAGGCTGGACAGCCTGGTGCGTCTCGGTCGCACATCCAACGATGAGCGCTGCGACGCCCGTGATTGCGCAAGACAGCACAAGTCCCTTCTTCATTATGCCCCCGAGAGTCGATGGCTTAATCCCAAACGCTACAGCATTGGAACGACGGCAGCAAACCGCAGAGAGCGCGGTTGCGGAAACCCCATCATGACTACCTGCTGTAACCGGGCGTGTGACTTCCCCATCCAGTCGCTGTCCCGACCAAAACCACCAGCGCCACCGCAGCGATCACGCCCGTTGTTTCTAGGCTACTCACTCGCCGCACCTCAATCTGCGCTATATCCACATAAGCTACGTCAATTCGTGCGCCTACTGCGTCAGAGCCGCCTCCCGAGAGCTTTACGGCATTGCCAGCCAGAGAAGACTCGCCAACCGCAGTAACTTGAAAGCTGTGGCTTGGACCAGCTTTTGTGAGGACGCGCACGGTGTCTCCTACCTTCACCTTCCGTCGAACGTGCTCGCCGGCCGCGTCCGCTGCCACTGGAAGCATCGACGTACAAGCTGTCGATAGGCAGATCAAGACGGCCATGATCGTGGTTGCGACGCTGTTTGTCGTTGACTTACGCACGGCGGTGCTCCAACTGAGGACGGCACACGCTGAAACTATCGGTCTGTGCGCTGGAATGGGGGTTATCACGCATGCGTCGCGCACGATGCCGATACCACCAGTACAACAACACCACGACACTTCCGCCCGGCAGCAGCAACTCAATTCCGGCATAAGGGCCGAGGTCGCGCAGCAGGATGAGTAGTCGACCCATCAAAGGACTGAGGAGCACTTTCATCGTCATCTCCTTGAGCAGTGCAGCGGCGCATCTGTTCTCCAAGCCAACCGCCATCGTCAGAGCACGCAGATAATGTTCCATTCCACTCCGCGCGCCGCCAGGGGGCGGCCGTTAGGCCTGTGCAACGTATGCTTATGGGAGATCGGGAAATGACCGCGCGTCTCAGACTCGCCTCGCCGTGTGGCGATGGCTACACTCACCCCAACGAACCCTATCGGGGGGGGCGGCCATGCCACGGGGCACTTATGACGTCATGGACCTCAAGTCCCTGTGGTGCTTCTTCGCCGCTGCCAGGCGCAATAGCCTCGCGAAGGCGGCAATCGACCTTGATATTGCGGACGCAGCGGTATCCCAACGGATCAAGTCGTTGGAGACTTATCTGGGCGCCAAGCTGTACGAATCCCGCGGCGGCAAGTTCAAGCTCACCGCGGCGGGTGAGCGGACGGTGCAGCTCGCAGTGTCCCTGTTCAGCGAGATCGGAGCCCTTGAGAAGGCTGTACGCGGTGCGCAGGAGACCGACGAGATTGTGCTCTCGTCACACGACTCGGTACTTCGCCACCTGCTTCCGGAAAAAGTGGAAGCCTTCCATCGGGCGCATCCGCTCGCGCGCCTGAGACTGATCGCCCGACCGATCGCGGAGACTCTCCGCCTGGTTCGAGCCAACGAGTGTGATCTCGGGGTGATTGCGGAGGCACGGGTCCCCGCAGAGCTGAGCTTCCAGGCGATCGCCACGTACCCTTCGTATCTGCTGTTGCCAAAGGGACATGCGCTGTCGCGTCGCGCCCGCGAGGGTTTTCAAGCGATGTTGAGCGATGCCGTGACGGCACGTTATCCGCTGATCATTCAGGAGGTGCAGCGCGAGGATCCGCGGCTGCGGGAGGCGTTCGAGCGCTACCATGTGCCGTTCACCGTTGCTCTCGAAGTCAGCACGATCGATACACTCAAGCACTACGTTGCCCGTGGGATGGGGATTGCGGTGATCAGCGGTTTCTCGGTGACTCAGGAGGATCGCGCGCGCCTGGAGGTTATTGAGATCCCCGAAGAAATGGGCGGTACGAACAGGTATGGCGTGGTGGTGCGGCGTGATAAACATCGCACGGCACTGCTTAAGGCCTGGATAGCCCTCCTGGCCGGCGCGCCTTAGGGGAGACGCGCACTCGCTGCTGTCCCATCAGGAAGCGGTACCGTCGGCTCGTGCACTCGCTGCGAGAGCCGGCCGATCAGCACGCCAGCCGCCGCCGTGGCCAGGAGGTGTTTGAGCGTGTGGCCACTGATCCAGCCGAGGAGGGCAAGCAACTCGTGATCCCAGACCTCGGCCAGCTTCGCCAGCAAGTAAAGCAGCACGGCGACGCCAAACCAGATGCGGTCCCGGCGCGGAGCGCGGTAAATCGCCTGCCACAGTGGAACCAACACCAACGGTAACCCTTGCAGCAACAGATAGGGGCGTAGATCCCCGGGGTGTTGCGCACTATCGGTGTAGTGCCACCAGCCAACGCTGAGGATGGCTAGCACGGTAACAATTGCGGCATAACGTGATGCATGGGTATCGCAGCGCGTTTCCGCTCTGACGCCAGCCAACACGCCGGCAGCGGTCAAGCCGATAGGCAGTCGATCCCACACCAGCCGCTCATTGTCGGGGGCGAGATGGTAGTAGCCAGAGCCGACTGCCGTCAGCAAAAGTCCGATCAGGAACAGCTGATAGCCGCACCAGCCGTGGCGCAGCGCCGCGTGCTCGCGCTTCGGACGCAGGCGGATCCAGCCCCACAGCGCGACCACCGCAAAACCAACATTGGACAACACGTCGCCGGCGTGGGGAATGCCGAATAGCCCAGTGCGATCGGCGAAGTTGTTGTAATGCGCTGGCTGAGAGATGGGTCCATGCAGGAGCAGCAGTGTGCCTCCCGCGACGGTCAAGATCGTCGGCAGGTGCTGCCACCCGAAGTCGCTCGAATGCGCAATAGTTCGCAATCAAAACGTCCGTGAGCAGAGGATTTGTCTGAACTGGACGGGTTCAGAGCAATACCAGTCTCTTCGCCGGTACGCCATAAGAATTCCTTGGGGGAGTGTAACCGCGACCTCCTGTCGCACCCCGCTGTGCAGTGAAAGAGTCGCGATGTGCGGTCGAGGACTCCCGGGGAGCTGATTGGGGACCAGTACCAGTGAACACGCTCAGGCTGTCGGCTGTGGTTGCGGTGTTCGTACTGCCGCTCGCTGGTTGCGGAGGCGGCGGATCGTCGTCACTCCCACCCCCACCGCCCACTCCCAATGCCTCGCCTGGCGGGATCTGGGTGGGCAGCGATCCGATCTCGATCATGCCCGTGCTGGGACTCGTCGCGGAGTCCGGGGAGCTGTTCTTTCGCTCCCAGGGTCCCACGACCGCCGGCGTTTACTTCGTCGGGCAGTTCAAGACGGAAGGTAATGCGATCAATGCTAACGTCGACGCGATCACCTTGCCGTTCTCCATCTACCCAGACCGTGGCACGACCGGTACCGGAGCGATCGGCGGTCACATCGTCGAGCGCACATCGATCGACGGCGGCGTCAGCATCACGACGGACCCGACCGCGATCGGCGGCGGCCGGACGTGGGCGAACGCGCTCACGCTGACGTTCAGCCCGCAGTACAACCGGGCGTCATCGCTCGCGACCATCGCCGGAACCTACGGCCCAGGCTCGCTCTCGCTCAGCATCTCGAGCAACGGTGCGCTGTTCGCCCAAGATGCCAACACGGGCTGCGTCATCAACGGCACGGTATCGACGATCGACACGCGTTTCAATATGTATGCCGTCACGCTCTCGACGATGAACTGCGCCACCGAGTTCGGCGTGCCTGATGGCGCCCAGCTGCACGGACTCGCGACGCTCGACAACGCGCAGTCCCCGGAGTACGTGCTCATCGGCGTCTCGGACACGGTGAGCGCGAAGAAGTCCGCAACGATGATCGCGGCGAACCGCATGTAGCAACGCGGTCGGCTCTGTCAGGTGATGTCAGACCCACGGCGCGGCGGGCGGCGGCGTCTCCGGAGTGCTCGCGGTCTCGGCGCAGCTTGCGGAGCAAGCGGACGGTGAGCTACCGCAAGCCTGTCGAGAGAACAATCGATTGCGGTGCGGCGAGCCCACCAAATTGCTCGTCGGTCCTCGCGAGAAGCTCCGCAGCATCCGCGCGCCGACCACCCGCAAAGAGCTCCCTCACGCTCCCCAACTGAGCTGTGACCTCCGCGTCAAGTCTGGATCTGCAGTCGGGAAGTTTCTCCGCGTTGCGGATCGTACCTCTGAGCAGGTAAATGAGCGCCTGCGACAGCAAGGCCCCGTCCGCGACTTCATGCCCAATACGGGGCTGAGTGTAGCTCTCGAGATTAAAGACGCACCATTGATGCATAGAGCGGATGCTGAGCATGTCGTCCGCCGCATGAGCCGTGTCCCGCGCGCCCGTCACGTAGACAAGGCGGGTCGATTCCTGAAACCTCAGAAACAGCTCCCTGGATGGAATGGGCACTCCTTTATTCCCTATCGGGTCACTCCCTGCATTCAGGAGCGCACCGCGAAACAGATCCGGATAGCCGAGGGCGAGACGCAGCGCGATCCGCGAGCCACCCGAGAATCCCGCAACGTATACCCGCTCAGGGTCGACCGGATACTGACTCATCACGTTGGTGGCGGCGAGGAGAGCAAGGGGTTCGCGGCGCTCCAGGGCGGGTTCATCATTGCCCGAACGTGCTGCGGTCACGAAGATAACCCCTTGGCGGTCAAGAGTAGCAACCCAGCCGGAGGGCAGCCGCGCTTCCTGCCACGGGGGCACGAAGACCAGGAGCGCGTAGCGGTGAGTCCCGGGCTCCGGAGGCACGTAGATGAGAAATCGTTCCTTCGCCAGATCGACGGGCTGCCCGGCCAGCGTCTTCCCCGAACTGGAGACCTCACGCTCGATTTTCTGCGCCGTCAGCGGGCTGAACAGCCGCCGCACCAGCATCGCATTGCTCGAGAAGACCGAGTACTGCTGGAACGTGGTCTCGCGCAGAATCACACCGCTTGCTGAAGCGGCCCCCGCTGCCACGGGACGGGCGGCGAGGAGGAGTGCAGCCCCGACGCCCAACATCGTCAACCGCCTCACGCGATGCCGTTTCCCGCCGCGTCGATCACCGTGACGGCAGCCTCTCAGCCGTTGCGAAACAGATAGCTGTAAGCGCTCAGCGCCGGTACGCCGCCCAGATGCGCGTAGAGCACTTTGGATCCTGCGGGAAACTCGCCTGCGAGGACCCTGCTGATCATCCCGTGCATTGACTTCCCCTCGTAAACGGGATCGGTCAGCATGCCTTCCAGACGCGCGCAGAGGCGGATGGCCTCGATTGTGCCGGCGCTCGGAAGGCCGTACGCGGGAGCGGCATAGCGTGTATCGAGAATCACATCCGCGGCGGTGATTTCGCGTCCGAGCTCCACGAGACGCGCGGTATGCTGAGCGATACGCAGTACCTGCGCGTGCGTCTTGGCGGGTGTGGCGGAGCCGTCGATACCGATTACGCACTGCGCACGGTCGTCTGCCGCAAAACCGACTACCATGCCGGCCTGCGTGCTCCCCGTGACCGAGCAGACGACGACGTAGTCGAAGCGGAAACCAAGCTCCTTTTCCTGGGCGCGCACCTCTTCTGCAAAACCCACGAAACCCAGCCCGCCGAGCGGATGCTCGGAGCATCCTGCGGGAATGGCAAAGGGCCTGCCGCCCGTGCGACGCACATCCTCCAGCGCCCGCTCCCAGCTCGGACGAATGCCGATGTCAAAGCCCGCCGTATCCAAGCGCACGTCGGCACCCAAGATGCGAGAGAGCTCGATATTGCCGACGCGGTCATAGAGTGCATCCGGGTACTCGACCCAGTTCTCCTGTACGAGCACGCACTTCATCCCGAGGTGTGCGGCCACCGCTGCAACCTGCCGGGTTTGATTGGATTGCACGCCTCCGATCGACACCAGAGTGTCGCAGCCCTGGGCGAGGGCCTCGGGGATCAGGTATTCGAGCTTGCGGGTCTTGTTGCCGCCGAAGGCCAACCCGCTGTTGCAGTCATCCCTCTTGGCGTAAAGATCGACCTTGCCGCCGAGGTGTGCACTGAGTCGCTTCAGCGGGTGGATGGGAGTGACGCCGAAAGTCAGGTGATGGCGGGGAAAGCGCTTCAGGTTCATGAACGGTTATTGCGGACGCCACCCCCGCACCCTAGGCTGATCCTTGAAAGACCCGCCGCAGCCTCGTGGCTGCGGCGGGCTCGGTCGTTCTCCCTAGAACTTCGCCACGAACCGCACGTACCAGAAGGCACCGTTGAAGCCGAACGGCCCGCCGGTGCGCGGGTACTTCTCGCCGTCGGACTCGCCGCCGGTCTGCGGATAGATGTGACTCGCCGCGGTGTTGGCGATCGCGTCCGGGTAAGCGTTGAAGATGTTGCGCCCGCCCACCGCCACCGTCAGCCAGTTGAGCGCCTGGTAGGAGACGTCGAGGTCGGTCGTCTCCTTGGCGGAGAACAGCTGTCCCGGGTAGTCGTTCTCGTCGCGGTACGTGCCGTAGTAGTTCTCGTACAGCGTTGCGCCCCAGGCTCCCCGGCCCCAGTCGAGGCTCAGGTTGGCGCGGTTGTTCGGCGCGTAGTGCTGGATGTCGACGATACGTGCCTTGGTGATGACCGTCGGGTCGTAGGAGGTGACGTCGGTCTTGTTGTAGTTGTAGGCGAGCGTCGTGCCGAGGCGGCCCAGGTTCCCGAGATCGAAGGGATAGGTGGCCACCAGGTCGATACCCTTGGTCCGGGTGTTGAAGCCGTTGGTGAAGTACTGCACGGTGCCGCCCGGTCCGACGTACGAGAGCGCAGCGAGCTTGGCGATGTCAGCCGCCGTTACCGTGAACTGCTGCGAGATCCCGATGCGGTGACGGACGTCGATCTGGTAGCCGTCCAGCGTAATGAGCAGACGATCGATCGGCGTGAGCACGATGCCGCCGCTGAGGTTGGTCGACTCCTCGGGCCGCAGCGCCTTGGCCCCGTAATACTGGGCGATGCTGCTCGTCACCGGGTAGGTGCCGATCTGTACCTGCGTCGTAGTGCCCGGAAGGAATGTCGTGCTCAGTGTCTCGACGCTGTACTGGCCCGGCGTCGGGGCGTGGAAGCCCGTGCTGGCGGTGCCACGCAGCGCCACCCAGTCGGTGGCCTTCCAGCGCGCCTGCACCTTGCCGAGCGTCGTGTTGCCGAAGGACGAATAGTCCTCGTAGCGGCCCGCGATGCCGAGCGTCAGGTTCTTGAGCACGTCCGCCTCGAGATCGATATAGCCGGCGTAGCTGATCTGGGAAGCGTCGACTGATGCGGCGATGCCGCCGTAGCCGTTGGACGCGGTCGACTGGGTGGCGACCACCTGCTTGCCGCCGACGACGTCCGGCGTGCAGGAGAGGGTGGCCGCGACGCAGTTGTAGAGAGGCTGGGAGGTGTAGGGGCCGGCGGCGTAGGACGGCTGATCTCCCAGTAGCTGCTGATAGTTCTCGTCGCGATACTCGGCGCCGGCGGCGACCGAGATCGGGGAGGCGAACGCCGGGACCTGCCAGGGGTAGGTCACGTCGACGTTGAAATTGTTCTCGTGCTGCACGAACTTGCCGTCGTAGAAATTCTCCGGCGACTGCGGTCCGAGCGATGGATTGATGGTGTCCTGGAGCGACACCGCGAGCGAATTCGTCGCGGTCGTGCCGGAAATGTCATACGTCATGCCCCAGGCGTTCGTACCCTTGTAGCCGACGGCGCCGAAGAACTGCTGCGTCGTGCCGAAGAAGCGCGGCGTAAAGCCGGCCGGATAGAACGAGGCGAAGTTGAAAATGTTGGCGTCGTTGACGTATCCGCCGGCCGGGCACCCGGAGTACGTCGCGAAGGCCGCCGACGCGCACGCATCCAGGAAGATGTCGCTGAAGGCCGGGTGGTGAGTGAACACATCGCCGGTGCGCAGATCGGTGACCGTCTTGGGCAGGCGATAGTTGAAGCTCTCGTTGGCCTCGATATTGGCGTAGTTCATGAACAGGTAGAGCTGGTCGCCGTTGTCGAGCTTGATGCCGGCGTTGGCGAAGGCCTTGAAGTCGTCGCTCGGTGGCGTACCCCACTGTTGCACCGGTCCCGGATAATGCGGCAGATCCGGCGCCAGGCTGGGGAAGTTTTCCGCGAATGCGAGCGCGGAGGGACGCGTCGGGTTGCGCACGGTCTGATCGTACTTCGACCATTCCGCGCTTAGGTTGAGGAAGCCCTGCCCGCCCAGGGGCAGGCCGATGTTCATGGCGACCAGGCGGTCGGTGCCGTCGTTCTTGTAGCCATGTCCCGGAAAGTACCGGCCGAGATGCCCGTCGACCTCGATACCGGAGGGGCTGTCGCGGAACTGGTAGTTGAGCACGCCCGCGATCGCATCCGAGCCATACTGCGCGGAGGCGCCGTCGCGGAGAATTTCCAGCGACTTGACTGCGATCGAGGGAATCGAGGCGAGATCGGGTCCCTGGGAGCCGAAGGCGAGCTCGGTCTCGCCGCCCTGGTAGACCTGCACGAGCGCCGAGCGGTTCATGCGCTTGCCGTTGAGCATCACGAGCATCTCGTCCGAAGGCAGGCCGCGCAGCGACGGCGCCCGGACGAAGCTCGAGGCGTCGGAGATCGAATTCTGGCCGACGATGAAGGACGGCACCCGGTTCGACAGTGTGTCGAGCATGTTGGAAGTCGTCTGCGACGCCAGCTCGGAGCCGGCGATTACGTCGATCGGCGCCGACGACTCGGCGACGGTGCGGTCCGTACGCCGCGTTCCCGTGATGATCACCTCTTGCATCTGCGATGGAGGCCCGTTGTCCTGGGCCTGGTCGGCCGACTTGGTCTGCGCCACGATGGCGCTCGAACCCAGTGCCAGGATGCACGTGAGTCCCAGCATCAGTACTGCCTTCATGTTCTGCCTCCCCAGGCTGTAACGAACGTTGTCTTGTTTACGCAAAAGGGCCGCCCTTAGCTCTTCTCTTGAGTTCCTGCTAAGGCGGCCGGGAACATAATACCCAGCATGACACCTTTGTTACCAGATTGTTGCGTTGTAGCAACAGGAGTCTGCAGCTTGGGCTTGGCCGGCGTCGGGGTACTCGAGCCGGTTCCTTTGTTCCAATTCTGAGAAGTTCGCGCCCGCTTCGCCTCCGGGGTAGACACCCTGGACAAGCTGCCCGTTCGGGGTAATGTTCCCGCGCCGGCTCGCACAACACCAAAAAGGAGCGAGTTATGAGTAGCGTCGTAGCCCGTCTGTCTGACACTTTGTCGCGCGCGTGGTGGCTGCTGCTGCTGCGTGGCCTGGTGACCGTAGCATTCGGAATTATTTGCCTTGTCCAGCCAGGCATTTCGCTGGCTTCGCTGGTGTTGGTCTTCGGGGCCTACTGCCTGGCGGACGGTATTCTGGGCGTCTGGATGGCGATTTCGGGCGCCAGGGACAACGAGCACCGGTGGTTACTGCTGCTATGGGGCCTGCTTGGAATCGGCGTCGGCGTGCTGACTTTCATGGCCCCGGGCATCACTGCGCTCGCACTGCTCTTCTACATCGCCATCTGGGCGATCGCTACCGGCGTTCTCGAGCTCGTCGCGGCAATCCGATTGCGCAAGGAGATCGACAACGAGTGGCTGCTGCTGCTTTCGGGTATTGCCTCGGTCGCGTTCGGGGTTCTGCTTGCAGCTCAGCCCGGGGCAGGCGCGCTTACAGTGCTCTGGCTGATCGGCGCCTATGCCATCGTGTTCGGAGTGCTGTTGCTGATGCTGGCATTCAAGACCCGAAAGTTCGTCAGCAAGCTGAAGTAACACGGCGGCGCTTCGATGAACGCCGATAAGTACCCGATGCGACGGGAGGGACCGCCATGGCCGCCGTGATTCCACTTAGTGACGCTTCGCGGCGGCCGACCCGATTCCCTCTGGTAACGGCCTGCATCATTGCCGTCAACGTATTTTTCTTTCTTCTCGAGCTGTCACTGGGAGACGCGTTTGTAACTCGATGGGCAGCGATCCCTACCGAGATCGCGTCCGGCCATCGTCCGGTCACGATTGTGACCGCCATGTTCATGCACGGCGGTTGGATGCACATCATCAGCAACATGATCTTCCTGTGGGCCTTCGGCCCCGAGCTCGAAGATCTGATGACCCGCGGGCGGTACCTGTCGTTCTACCTCCTCGGTGGGCTTGCGGCGATGCTCGCCCAAGTGGCCGCTAATCCCGCGTCCACGGTACCCACGCTCGGCGCAAGCGGCGCCATCGCCGCCGTCATGGGCGCATTCCTCGTCACCTATCCTCGGGACAAGATTCGATCGCTGCTGGTGATCCTGGTGTTCGTCAATGTCACCTACATACCGGCGATGCTGCTGATCGGGGTATGGTTCGTGATTCAGTTCCTCAGCCTCGGTGCAGCCGGCCAGCAGTCCGCCGGCGGTGTGGCCTACGCCGCGCATGTCGGTGGTTTCATCTTCGGCGCGGTCGCCGTGCGACTTTTCGAGGGAGGCGCAAGGAGCGGGGGCGCACGCTACCCGTAGCGGGCCCCCAAACGACGCGCAGCTATCGCACGCTCTGCGCTCTCAGGAGCTCGACGTTACGGGCCTCGAGTGAGGATCCCTTGCTGCCAAACCGTGCCGTAACGTAGTTGGCCACTGCAGCGACCTCATTGTCGCTGTAGCTGCCACCGAAGGCGGGCATGTGCAGCGCGACCTCTCCGGAGGAGCGTTCCTCGCCCGCTAGTACGATCTGCACGCCGTTCGTTGCCGCCCCGGCAATCGTGGGCGGCCGAACTCATGCGGGTGCTGATTCCCCGATCACTGCTGGCGTTGACGGTTGCGGAAATGCAAATCGCGCTGATTACGAATTGGCTCACGCACGGAACAACCGTTAAGCCGGATGTCATCGCGAAGGCACTGGTCACCAGCACGCGTGCCATGCTCGCGAGCGATGAGCGGACCTCCCAGGCGCTCCGCGGAGCGGCAGTGTAATGGAGACGGCGGTGCGCTTGAGCCGCGACGAGCCCCGTGCGCGGCCGGCTCACCTCGCACGCTTGCGGCTATTGTCGGCTCATTCCCGCTTCAACATCGCGATAGGCCGCCGTCACGCGGTCGAAGTCTGCGAGCACTTGCCGATTCTGCTGCGCATATCCCTCGTCTGCGAGTTGACCGTTTAATTGCTTGTAGTCGTCCGTGACCCGGTGGTAACCGGCTGTGACGTTATCGCGCGAGTCGCCTCTGGCTAAGGCGTGCTCGAAATTGTGAGCTGCCTGCGCCAGCTCCTCCGCATCGCGGCTGACGCGGCCCCGACGGCTGTCATCGCCCTGATACCGGATTTGCGACGAGAAGTGGCTGCTCGCGTCATCAAGACGTGAGGCGGAAGCTCGCAGTGACTCTCGAGAAGTCGCGCATGCGGTCAACAAACAAGCCGCCGCGCAACAGCTCAGTGGCACAAAATACCTTCGCAAGTACATATTCACAGTGTTCTCCTGGATCTTCGTTTCGTTGGAGCTGCGCTGCTCGCTTTCGCGGGAAAACGAGCGAACTCAGCCGCATACATCTTCAGTTGGCTGCCGTCAGAGGCACGCCGCCCGTGTATTGGAAAGACGATTCACGCCCTACGCAGCAGGAAGATGATGAGAGCGACGACGAGGATCGTTCCAAGTATTCCGCCGCCGATATACATGTGGTTCTCCTTCAGAAAGGCCAGGGCGATAGTGAAGCACGCGGAACATCAGCCGTCGGCGCGCTACCGAACATATCGGCTGGATTGCCGGGATCTCTCCAGCGCCTTATCCAGGAGTTTGGAGCGTGGCAGTGAGGGTCGAACACCCGGGCTGCCTCTAGATTGCTGCAGCCGGCCCCTGGTTGCCGAATTCCGGAATGCCGCTAGGGGTTAGTCCCACAGCCGGAACTTCTGGCAGTAGCTGCCTGCGGCGAGGGTGTGCACGGGGTCTTGCCAACAAATTTCGTAGGGGAGCGGCGTGTTAAACCGCGTAAAGCTTGTCGCTTGTCCTGGTCCTACGGGTCAATTGCTTGCAGCGGCTTGCCCGGGACAGCTCGGACCGCTAGCGCCATTCGAATGTGAGCTCGTTCTATCGGCGACCTCATATGCGTCCTCCGGCGTCTTCCAAAGTAGACCGCGTGAGGCGCAGCTCTCCGCGAAATCGAAAAGTGATCGCATAGCTGCCGCGCGAAAGTCGAGAGGCCCTGAATAGGGATAGCTATCCGGTATGGCCGTCAGTTTAAAGGTCATGTTGTGGTTCGTCGCCACGTTGAATGCGAGAGCGACAGCTGCCCGGGCGTTGTGGCGCAGATTCGCCGAGACGCTCCGCGATAGGATACTAACCGAGCTGAGATGCGTGGATTTTGGCGATTCGCCGAGTTGCCCGTTAACCACGACGTATACGTTTATTCTGCTGGCTCCTTCAAATGCCTCGGGCACGACGGCGGCCATCTCTGGCGCAATGAATAGTACCGTTGTCGTGCTACCGTCGACGTGCAACTCATCAAACAGGGCGCCGTGATCTTCGACCCGAATCACGACTGGTGGAAAGAGCAGTGGGATACTGGCGGAAGCCACGAGCACGTCGCGGAATAGCTTCTTGGCTTCCGGGCCACCGCGGATGGCGATTGCACCCATGTCCCAGATGACGGGCTCTTCTTTGTCCAAATCCGTGGTCTCCACCAGGAGCATGCGACCCTTCCGCGCCTCTCGGGCCACTGCACTCATCAACTCGTCGGTGACAAAGCGATCGACGAGACTCACCAACCGTTGCCCATCATAGAGCGCGGCCCCGAAGATAAAGGCAACGGCGCGCCTTTTTAGCAGCTGCTGCGCGCCCTCACCCGCAAATGCCACTCTCAACTGCGCGTCCCAATCCTGACCTAGGAACGCCAAAGGAGCGATCAAAGCCCCCGTGCTAACCCCAGTCACCAGGTGAAACGTCGGACGGGCACCGGACTGAGTAAGTCCAGCTAACGCCCCCGCTCCAAATGCACCGCCAGCCCCTCCGCCCGACAGTGCGAGTACGTTGATTTCACCTCCGCCGGCGGACTTGCGTAGCCGATTCACGACCTCCACCGAATGGACCCTGAATGACGCCGGGCCGGGATCGACAATTCGCACCGGATCAGGAAAGCCGACCGGCGAGGCGAAGTTGAATCGCTCATCCGATGCAGGGAGTCTAGAAGTGGAAACGCAGCCGAGCGTTAGTACGGTGCCCACGCAAGTTGACGCGAGCATTGAGGCTATGCTCTTACGAACCATAAGGGCCGAGGATCATGAGCGCTGCCAATTGTAGAACGCCGCCCAATCAAGTCACATGCGGGACTGTACCCTTTGGCGGCCACTTGAGCTAAGGGTTACGGGAAGGATTTCCGTACTCCAAACCTGAACCTACCTTTTCAGCGTTCCGAGCGCCCGCGCTTCTTAGCACGCCCCGAGGTGCTCCCGTTTTACTCTCTCTAAGATGCGCAAGAATGGGCGTGTTGAACGTTGAGAGGCGAGCGGCGGCTCCCGGCCAGAAGCGGACGTCAGGACCTGACTCCAGTCACTCGGCAGCGGCAGCCGCTCCGCTTCACTCCTCGGCGCACATCCGGATTTGAATCCGCCTTACTTGGCCTGCGCCTGTTTCGCGTCGAGCGTAATGCGCACGAGGATTTCATCACTCACGGCCGGCACGTACTTGCTGACGCCGAAGTCCGAACGCCTGATGACGGTCGTCGCGTCGAAACCCGCAGCCTGAGCCTTGATCACGCCAGGGATTTCGAAGATGCCGATCTTGTTGACCTTGGCATCGAGCGTCACCGGCTTGGTTACGCCGTGCACGGTGAGTTCGCCGGTAATCTTGAGACCGTTCTCGCCGATCCTTTCAACCTTGGTGCTCTTGAACGTGATCGTCGGATACTTGGCTGCGTCGAGGAAATCCGGGCTTTTCAGCCCTTCGTCGAGCTTCGCGACGCCAGTGTCCAAACCCTCCAGCGGTAAGGTGACCGAAATCGACGACTTGGTCAGATCGGCCTTGTCGAGCAGCACGCTGCCTTCGATCTTGTCGAAGCGCGCGGTCGGATTGGAGAAGCCGAAATGGTTCCAACCAAAAACGACCCCACTGTGCGAGGCATCGATATCGTATTTCTCGGCGACCGGCAGTCTCACGCCACCGGCGGCAAAGACGGACGAACTGACAAGCAACAGGGTAATCAAGGTTAAACGTTTCATGTGGAAATCCTCTGGAAGTTGATGTGGAAGTCGGCTCGGTTCTCGTGCAGAGAATTGTGTTTTCAGGCGGCCGCCGGAATCGCAAAGCTCGCCTTAGCCCACGCTGCAAACTTCGTCGGCTGCTGGCCAGCCACTTTGTTGGCCAGCGCAATCGCCTCACTCGAAGTCGAGCCGAGATACGTGTGCGCTTCGAAGTAGGCGAGCATCGCCGCGACGTCTTCGGCGCCGGGGAACCAGCCGGCAAAAACTTCCCGCGGGACTTGCTTGAACGAGAACTTGTAGCCCTGTCGATTCAGGGTGGCGATGATCTCGTTGAAGCTCAGGAAATCGCCGACCAGCGGCAAATGTTCACCGTGCCCCGCAAGATCCGGTTGCGCGAATGCACCGGCCACGATGCGGCCGATTTCGGTGATGTCGCCCATGTGGATGACGCGCCGCTCGGGATCGAGCGGCAGAGTCCAACCGGTGGTACCGTCCGACTGTTTCTGGGGAGTCAGTGCGCCGAGCAGATTTTGGTAATAGAACGGCGCGATCACGAACGTGTGGTAAGCAAATCCGGCTTCCCTCACGACGCGTTCGACTTTTGCCTTGTCCGTGAAATGCGGGACAGCGATCGTGCCGCCGCTGATCGTCTCCACGTTCGGCAGCGTCGACCAGATGAAGTGCCGCACGCCGGCGTCTTTCGCCGCGCTCACGGCGGCGAGTGCCTGCTTGGATTCGGCCCGACCTGCTTCCCAGGCATTGGTCACGAGGAAAACCCCATGTGCTCCGGCAAACGCGGCTTTCAGCGTTTCCGGACGATTGAGGTCCGCTGCAACGACTTCGTCGGCCAACTGTGGATGTTTGTCTGGATTGCGCGTCAACGCGCGTACCTTGAATTGACCATTCGCCTGCAGCGCGCGCACAACAGCGCCGCCCTGCTGACCGGTTGCGCCGACGACGGCGATGAGCTTCTTCGCGTTCGACATGGCTGTTCTCCAACGAGTGGGTTGTCTGTTGGAGAGCAACATAGGCTTCCGAAGGCCATCTTTGAAGCCTATATTATTCGATGTAATCCATCGTCTTTGGAGATAGATCATGCTCGACGGCGTAACCCTGGATCAGCTTCGCACCTTCATCGCCGCCGCCGAGCAAGGCAGCTTTTCCGCCGCGGGCCGTAAGCTTCGACGTGCGCAATCCGTCGTCAGCCAGACCCTGGCGAATCTTGAAGGGCAGCTTGGCGTGACATTGTTCGATCGCAGCGCGCGCTATCCGACGCTCACGGAGGATGGGCGCGCGTTGCTGCAGGACGCACGGGCGGTCGCCGGTCAGATGGATGGCTTCAAAGCCCGGGCGAAGACCTTGCGCGAAGGGCTCGAACCGGAACTCTCGCTCTCGATCGATGTGATGTATCCCATGAGGGAGTTGATCGATGGGGTTGCCAAGTTTCGTGACAAATTTCCGCACACTCCGTTGCGGCTGTTCGTTGAGGTGCTCGGCGCGGTCATCGAGCCGGTGCTGCAGGGGATCTGCCAGATCGGCATCGTGGGTTCGTTGCCCGTGCTACCGGACACCATGCACAGCGAGGTCTTGCTCGACGTGCCGCTGGTCACGGTCGTGGCACCGACGCATCCGTTAGCCTCATACAAAGGCGTCATTCCTCAATCCGAACTGCAGCGGCATGTGCAACTCGTGCTGACCGATCGATCGACCTTGTCCAAAGGCCAGAGCTATGGCGTGTTCTCGAAAAACGCATGGCGGCTCGCCGACATGGGCGCACGACACGCTTTTTTGCGCGCCGGCTTCGGCTTCGGCAACATGCCGCGATTCATGGTTGAAGACGACATCGCCAGCGGCAAACTGCGCGTTATCCGAATTGAACTACCGAGCAATCTGAAGCCGCTGATGTCCATGCGCGCGGTGTATCGCACCGACGCGCCTCCGGGTCCGGCGGGCCGTTGGCTGATTGATTACCTCAAGGGAAGCAGTCGCGCACGTAGGAAGAATTGACCGCACACTCTAGCGATGCTTCGCCACCGCGTTTTGGTCTCGACTGCCGGCGGCGCGGGAGGACCCTTCTTGCCACAGGCAGTGAGCGACAGCGCGGCACTCCCGACCCAAAGCGCCAGGATTACCTTCGAGCCCGCCGCAAATCCG
>Ga0210409_10002725_pt1 | contig 20622 bp, 26 predicted proteins | sample IncBWH17MmetaG_FD_161649 | JGI IMG/M metagenome (GOLD analysis project Ga0210409, IMG submission 161649) | Forest soil microbial communities from Barre Woods Harvard Forest LTER site, Petersham, Massachusetts, United States - Inc-BW-H-17-M | ecosystem: Environmental > Terrestrial > Soil >...
GTCCTCGGGCGTGGGGGAGGGGTATTCGGAGACTTGCTTGACTGTGTCTTTGGTGTGAATGCCGAACTAAACGCGGGCGGCGTTTTTCACGGCGATGTGCAGGGGAGCGGATGATCAGCGTGGTGCTGCTTAACGTCGATATTTCGAATCGGGAAACCCGGGGGCGACGGGCTCACCACAGAGGGCACGGAGGGGCACAGAGGACTGCGGGGGCTTGGGAGCTAGGTGGTGCAAAGTCCAGATTTACTCAGGCAGGTTTCTCAGTAAGGGTTAGATGTCGCAAGGAAAAATAAATATGGGATGGGGCTGTGGAAAACTTTCGGGCCGAGCGGGCGGTGACTCATTCAGTCCGACTGCAGCTTTCCGGGAGGCGTTGGTCCCGCCCGTCTTTCAACAAATTCCCTTGCGCCCGATAGCTTGCCAGCGGCCACCAATCGCAAATGAGCAACGTGTTGTCGGATCAACAGGCGGAGTTCGGACAGGACCAACCACGCGTCTTCGTTCTTCGCGGCGGTCGCGAGCAGGCACAGGTGCCGAATCTTATCTTCTAATCTTCGATAGAACACATTACAACGTTTCTAATAGGACGAGTGGCTGCATTGCTATAGAGGAGAGGCCGTATATCCAGGTCTACGACCTTACGTTGAATACTGGTCCTTCGCGCCTGCGGAATGCCTGTGAGGCTCGTCTTGGATTGGGCCGAGCTTCGACTCTAACAGGTCCTTCAATTCCTTTACGAGCCGCGCAAACTCCTGTGGGTTTGCTTCTGTCTGGATGAGTGCGCACAACTGATTTATTCGTGCCCGGTCTTCGGGTGTCATGTTTCTCTCGTGGATTACGCCCTCTGGCGAGTATTGGGATGGCCTTCACCATAGCAATTTGTATGGGGCGCGGCCATTATACCGATTACAACAACCGCTTTGCGGAAATGGGGAAGGGACTCTGCCGGCGCGAAGGGCAAAAGAAATACGCGGGCTTTGGTGGGCCCACCAGGATTTGAACCTGGAACCAACAGATTATGAGTCTGTTGCTCTAACCGTTGAGCTATGGGCCCGCTCTTTTATTTTCTGCGAGATGCAGAAAGTCTCCGCACTCGCTTCGCTGATTTTTGCACTTGTTTTGCACTTATAGCTAGGCCAGCCATTTCGAGTTTTCGCATCGCAGCTGTCACGTCATCAGTACTCACGATGTGATATCTATCAAAGACTGCACGCGTTTTGTGGCCGCTGATCTTCATAGCAACGCGTTCTGGGATGCCAGCATTCACGAGGTTCCTGACTGCTGATCTGCGCAGATCATGAATCAAGAGTCCCTCGTACTTATACCACGGCCATCCGTCTTCGCTTTCAGGCGTCATTTCCCTCCGCGTTCCCAGCTTGCAAGCATCGCAAGCTTTCTCCCATTCTACGCGCAGGTTCGTAGCTGAGAAGACTTTGCCAGTCTTCGGCTTGATGTCTCGCAGCATCATTACGAGAACTGATGGAAGAGGTATTTCGCGAGCCTCTTCGCCCTTCGCTTGCTCTTCTTCAATCCTGATGAGTCGCGCGTCAAGATCGACCTGTGGCCATTCGATCTGCAGCGCCTCTCCAACCCGGACGCCGTCATAATAGAGGAGCAAGATGAGTGGCCGAAGATGCGTCGGCAACAGCGCAAGGAGCTCTTCAAACTTTTCTAGTTCTAGAAATCCCTTACGTGCTGGCGGCTCTTTCAGAAAGCGAATCTTCGGGACGTTTTGGATGCGCCCGTCCTCGTGAGCAATGCGCAGCATGCGGCGCAGGCAATGAAGTGATCGGTTGATCCACGCGGTTCCCGCACCCTGCGCTTGACGTTTGCGGGCAAACTCTCGTGATGTGTCCGTGTTGATATGCAAGATCGGTGGTCCCGGATTGTCAGAGCTGAAGCCGAAGAACTCATCTAGCTGCTTCAAGCCCACAATAGATTCTTCTCCATCGGCACCGATCTGCAAAGAGCGATTTCCGCGCGCGATGTAGTCGGCAATCAGCGCGGCGCGCAAATCAGAGTATCGGAGCTTCTGAGCTTCTGGCATCGGCGCAAGTCCGCGATCGCGGTCACCCATCAGCTTCCGCAGAACGCCCAGAGCTTTCATCTTCGAGGTTTCACGCGTGCTGACGCGAACCGTTTTGCCGTTGTGAATATATTGGCCATACCAGAACCGACAGCCTTTTCTTCTTATGAGACCGCCTTCACCCTTTGGTCGTCGCAATGCTCCTCCTTTGCACTTAGCAATCTTATGCTCTATGTGGCAGACCTGTATAGCACCAAAAGTGTTGCATCCGCAGTTCGGTTCGTTGTATGATGAGGTTGCTGAGCCGCTTCACGAAGTCTGGGTGCGCCTTGCATCCTTATATCTTTCGGTTCAGGCTGGCTTGCTGTCCCGTCTCCGGGAAGCCTAACGGGTCGAAAACCCCGGTATTCAAAATAAGGCCACTTCCGGGGCTTCTTTTGAAAAAGCAATCTGCACCGTCTGCCGTATCTCCTCGCCTTTTGAACGTTCGTGAAGCAGCGCAGTATCTAGCCTGCTCTGTCCACGCAATCAGGCAACTCCAATGGTCGAGTGCAATCCCTTCATTGAAAATCGGCAAGCTCATTCAGTTCGACAGGCAGGATCTCGACAGGTACGTCGATGCTCAGAAGGGATGACCAACGTAAGCAGAATTTGTCAGATGTCTGACATATCCTGCGGGAATGAAACTCACAAAAGAGCAGTGGCGAAATGAAGGCCGACAACTTAGTAAGGGCGCCTCATCTCAGTCTTGGGAAATCGGCCGATGGCTGTGCAGCGGAGAGGAATTATTCCTTGGAGAACCGAGCCAAACCAACAAGAAAGAACGGAAACTTTGGTGGGCTAGCTATCGTGACAACTTGAATGCCTTTGTAGCAGAAGCGGCTGAAGTGACCAGCTTGTCGGAATCTGCTCTCCGCCAGTGTCGGCGTGTAGTCCGGCATGGTATCCGAGTCGACGGTCTCACGTTCTCACACCACATCGAAGTACAGCGTGCCCACTTTTACGATGAAAAAGGAAAGCGCCGTTTCGACGGCAATGCAGCGCAGGAGATTCTGAACCTTGCTAGAGAGAACAACTGGACAGTCATGCAAACGCGGACCGAAGTCCAGCGACGATACCCTACCTCGGCGGCGGTCGAGTCTGTTGTCGATAAGGCGCGGCGCAAACTCATGGAGATCCTGTCGTCTGTCTGCGATCAAGATTACGTCGCAGTGATTGATGAACTGTTGGCCGCTCTGCTACAGGTGAAGGAGAGTCCCTAGGTACAGAAGAGGAGGAGTCACTCCGACATGGGAACAAGAACGTGCCGAGATTTTGGGGATCGACTTCTATTACTGAATGGGAGAGGCAAATGACGAAGGACGCTTTGCTAAAACGGCTCGATATCTTGCTCAGCGAAGCTCAGCGAGAGCGATGCTGGGGACAGATTGAAATTGAACTGAAGGGCGGCGAAGCTACGCTGCTTCGGAAAACTTCAACAGAACGACTCGACGCCGACAAGGGGAGAACCCATGACCAATCCTACAGGCGCTAAGAGCATCCACAGAGTCACGCTGCGCGACAAAGCAACGACCAATCATGCGCTCGATTCATACGCGTATGGCCGCATGCCGCACCTGTTCTTCGTTCTCGCGAACAAGTACGACGTTCCGCCGTCTCTCTTGCTGGCTGTGTTTTTCTTGTGGGACCGAACAGTCGGCACGGACGATTCTGGATGCGGCGACTGCGCACTGACCCAAATCCCGCTGCGGCGCCAAGAGAAAGTCAAATGGCTCGAGGCTCTCGTCGCGGCAAACTTCTTCGAGCGCGTGAAATCAAAATCTGGTGGCGCGAATCAGAGCGGGTCGTTCTATGCGTATCAGAACCCGACGGCAGATGAGTGGGACGAGTTCTTCCGTCGCGCTGAAATCTTGCAGCGCTTCCCGAACTGGGACGGCGCGAAGACTGAAAAGTTCGGTCAGCTTTTTTCTGACATTCGCAGCGACGACCGCTTGAGCAGTCGTGCTGCTTACTTTGCCTTTCTCGAACTGCTTGGAAGAGGGCAGCAGCGAAAAGCGTAGAGTCAGGGCGACTCTACCGTGGAGTCGTGGCGACTCTACGCCGTGGAGTCAGGGCGACTCGCGGAAGTGCAAAGCGTAGAGTCAGGGCGACTCTAGCCGTAGAGTCGTGGCGACCCTCACGTAATAAGCATAAGAAGTTTCAACCAAAGAAGTGTTCTGAAGAAGTAGATTCGAAAGAAGTAACTACGCGGGTGAGCGGCGCTTTTTCTTAGCTCAAGAGCAAAAGCGAAGCGTCACAGGAACGACTTACTTTGTAGTCCTTGTGTGCCTTGTATGACAAAAGACCTGACCGAAGTCGTGACCGTTCGTTTTGCGAAGTCAGTAGTCGACGCGCTGAAGCAGCAGCAAGAAGCTGTCGGAATTCCGCCGTCAGAATTCGTCAGACGCGCCGTTGCAGAAGCGCTGAAGAAAGTAGAGAAGTCCCATGCAACACAACTGGCTTGAACTCGCGAGGATACGGTGGCCGCAGATGGTTGTCGGTGGAAGTGGGCGCTTCGCTTTGTATAGTCCGGCGTTCGAAGGAGCGATGGGAAAAGTCTTGCTGTTTGAGACTCGCGCCAAATGCGAAGCTCAGATTGTCGACCCGAAGCATGCATTCTGCATCGACCTGATGCCGCCACCAGCTCCGCCTTGTATGAATCGGCGCGACGACTACGAAGACCGTCAGTGGGAGAAGCGCTTTGGTAAATAATCGCATCCGGTTCAGCATGTGGCTGCCGGACGACTGTAACGACATAGTTTGGGAAGAGGAAAATCAATGCAGCAACTCTGCTCTAACGGTCAGGGAAAGAACAAAGTCAGCTACAAGACGCGAGCCGCAGCCGAGAAAGCAGCTCGCAAAACGAAGTCCGGTCTCGCACTCCGCATCTACCGGTGCCCGCGCTGCTTTGAATTCCATCTCACATCGCAAGAACAGCGATACAAAATTGAGCCGATTCCCAGGCGGCAAAGTTGCGCAGAAAGCTCGAAAACTACAGTCGGGAAATCGCTGCAGCTCAGAAGCGCTTCGAAGCCGCCGAGAAAAAGCTCGCAGATGCGAAAGCGGAGGCAGAAGCTGCACACAGGGAAGAGATGGACTGGATAGAGCGTGCGACGACTCGCCTGCTCGGAAAGTGAAAGAGGAAAAAGATGGGTTACACGTACACGATTACCGGCCCACAAGGCGAGAAGATTCAGCTTTCAGGACTCGACGCGATTAACGCCGACCCGGACTTGCAGCCGACTACGGAGTTCGGGCGTCGTCTGCTGCGGACACTGGAAGCACAACTGACACCTCAGCCGCCCCAGCCTGTGAAGTACGTCGCGCCTGCCGTTCTTCACAGCGGTGTGAATCCCTATCGCATTTTGATGGAAGCGCACGCCATCGCAGATGCTGAAGGACTTTTGGCTGAGGGCTGGAAAATAGTCCTAGAAGACGACTCCGTGAATGCGGGGACGTGTACGGAGTCGACGAAGACTATTATGCTGTCGCCGCGCTGGATGACATCAGTTGCTGAAGCACGCGACACTGTCCTGCACGAAATTGCGCACGCCTGTCAGACGCGGCATCATGGAACTGCTCACGACGCCTGCCTGCACGGGCTGCGACAGAAACACGCCCTCTGACTACGCCCAGCATCGCTTCGAGGGGTTTTGAGTGAAATGGCCTGTTAACGCCAGTCTGCCTCCCTTTGCCACGAATCATCCACAGCAATGATAATCTCCACATGGAATTCCAACTACGCTCCACCCGTATTGTCCTCCGAGCGCTGATCCTTTGTACTGTCATCTCTGCGGCGAGCGCTTTCGCGCAGACGGACAGCGCAAAACTGTTCGAGCGAGAGGATCGATACATTCTCTCGGAAGTTGCGTCTCACTTCTTTCGGGGATCCGTTCTAGTTGGAATCGATGGGAAAATCGTCTTCGAAAAGGCATATGGGATCGGCGAAGAAGAATGGGGTGCAAATAACAGTGTCCATACTAAGTTCAGGATCGCTTCCCTCAGCAAGCAGTTCACGGCGGCCTGCATCTTGCTTCTGCAAGAACGCGGCCGCTTGAACGTGCACGACCCGATCTCGCGTTACCTGTCTGGTCTACCGGCGGGGTGGCAGTCGATTAGCGTCCATCAACTGCTGACCCATACATCGGGAGTCCCGGACTACACCAGAAGCCCTGAATTCGGCAGGATTAAGCGTACCGGAGCAACTCCGCAACAGATGATTGACCTTGTCGCGGACAAGCCACTGGACTTCACGCCCGGCACGAACTGGAGCTACTCCAACACCGGATACATTTTGCTGGGGATGATTATCGAGAGGATCTCGGGCCTGTCCTACAACGAATTCTTGAAGAAGAACATCCTTGATCCACTCGGCATGAGCGACTCGGGGTACGACCGAGAAACGGACATCATCAAAGAACGAGCGTCGGGATATCAAGAGAAGGACGGCAGGCTTGAGAATGCCGACTTTTTTGACATGAGCGTCCCCTATGCAGCGGGCGGTATCTATTCCACTGTCGAGGATATGTTTCGCTGGAACGAAGCACTCGCGGAGAAGGGCAAGCTCCTATCGGCTGGCTCACTGAAACAGATGTTCACCGAATATCCCGAAGCTACGCATGAAGGACAACACTACGGCTATGGCGTAGTGATTTCACGCCTCAAATTTGACAGACTGCTCTACTACCACGGAGGAGGCCTGGATGGGTTTTCTAGCAGCATCCAACGCTACCCAAACGACGGAGTCTGCATCATCATATTGTCCAACTTCGATTCGTCCAAGCCTTGGGAACTAGGCGACCACATCGCCTCAGATGTGTTCAACCAGCCTCTGTCCACGGGTCGCTGATCTTAATCAACTGTCGTAACATCTCGATTACACTTAAAACCCCGCTAAACTGACTCACGAATGAAACCGCCAATTCAGTTCACTTGCTGCATCTGCGGCAAGCCTGTTCTGAGCGCTGACGAAGACTCTTACGTCTTGCAGGTCCGAAAAGTCGGTGATACCTCCCCTGAAATGCTGAAGGGCCACGGACCTTGTCTGCGGAGAGTAATTCCGCTGATCGGTGAAGAGATACCGAAGCCGCGCGAGCCATAGTTGGTGAAAACATCAATTACACTCAAGTGCCCCGGCGCCCTCTGCCAGAAGCGCGTTCACTTTGCGAACCCCAGGTGGAGCGGAGCAAGTCAAAAGCCGGGAGTAGAGCAGAGAACATCACAAGCTCACCCAACTCACAGACACACAAGAACACCCAGACACACTGGACGCTGTCGAATAGCTTCTCCCTGATGCTGTTTCCCTATCGGTTCCTGACAGTCCTAGCGACTTCCCTGCGGTAAGCGTGCGCTTCTCTGTCCCTGCCCCCCAGAGCAGCACACCAGCAAACGCTGAGTACAGACCAAATCCCTCGTAAGTGAAGCACACGGTAAGTGCTGTGCCCTCATGCAAATGGCACCAAGGACGGGAGCCGTTGTAAGTGTGCATAGGAAAAGGGACGTATGGGCGTCGCGTTTTGAATTCCGGACTCGCCGCAGATCGTGCGCCGAGTTTGAGCCGACGCGCGTGCATCATTACCGAGATGCGGGGGTCCCGGATGCAGTTCGAATGCAGCCGTTCTCGTCCGTAGGCGCTTCGTTTGCGCTCGCCCAGCAGTCATTCCCAAGTCGTGGCCCTTGAGCCGTGGGCCAGCTGGCGCCCGTTGGTGTCACAGGTCGAAGGTCAGTGGGGTGCAGTTTATGAAACGAATCAATGCGAATTTGACCGATGAGCAGCTCGCCGCGCTGCGGCAGCGCCAGATCGAGATGGGCGTACCGATAGCAGAACAGATTAGACGTGCGGTTAATCTGCTGATCTTCTCTGACGCTAAACCGCGCGAGGTCGAGTATCGAAAATCGCGCAGCGAGCAGGGCATGTTTCCTGCGCAGGAGAGCGAAGCATAAATGCCGACGGAAAGAAAGCCGCTAGACGTTCACAAGCTGAGCGGCACGAAACCGCAGTGGAGTCTCGACGAGCCAATCTTCGCATCTGGCCGACCGAAGATGCCGAGCGACTTGTGTCCTGTTGCTGAAGGCGAGTGGAAGCGAATAGTGCCCAAGCTCTGCCGCCGCAAGCAACTTACGAAGGCCGACGCGAGCGTTCTGGAAATCTACTGCCGCATCTATGCGCGGTGGCGCAAGGTCGAAGCGATGGCAGCCGAGCGGCCGCTGAGTGAGACAAGCTGGCTGGACAAGAACGGGAACGAGCACATCAAAGTCGAAGAGTCGCCTGCATCGAAGATTGCCTCGCGACTTGAGTCCCAGATGCGTGCGTACCTCGTCCAGTTCTCTGCGACCCCGGTGTCGCGCAAGCTGACGAAGCCACCGAAGATTGACAACCCAGACCCGATGACGAAAGCAGAGGCGGAACTTCTACATCGACCTGACGAGCGCGAACGACTGAGAGTAGAAGAAGCTGCAGACAAGGCGCTGCTCGACTCAATCGACCTAGAGGGAATTAAATGACGGCGTCGCTCACCGGAGCAGAGAAGCAAGAACGCATCGACCAGCTGCGGCTGATAAACGGCGTCGCCAGAAAGCGCCTGCCGAAAGAATTCTGCGATGCCGTCGACGACGCGCTGCTGCTTGCAGAAGATGTCCCGACTGAAGTGCCGCAGTAATCGTGGCGGTCACACTTCGAGCGGATTGTAGCAAGAATCAACCGGGTACGAAGTCCGGAAAGGAAAAAGAAAATGAAAATTCAATACACGCAGTTTGCCCTCAACCCTTCCCTTCGCGGGACCACCGCTCATCTCCCACAACATCGCGCGCAAGCCCTTATCGATTCCGGCGCCGCTGTCGAAGTTCCGATGCCTGCTCGCGGCACTCCGGGATGGCACGCCGCGATGCAAGAACTCGAAGCTCTCCGCGTCGCAAGCCTTCCAGCGGACCAGCGCCAAAATATCCCGACAGTCCCGACTTGGTCTGTTCGATTCTTAGAAAGCGCACGCAAGTACGTCGTCGTCGTGACATCCCTGGTGGGCGAGTTCATCTACGGCGAGACAATCCTGCTCGATAAGGGTCGGCCGGACTTCAAAGCATCTACGACGCAGTTCACCTGGGTGCTGAAGCAGGCGGGTTGTCCGAAAGCAGTCATCCAGAACTGGCTCGCCTTGAGAAACGCGCCTGATTTTCTCGCGCAGGAGCAGGCTCGAATCGAAGCCGACAAGCAATCCATGGAGCGGCAGCGCGAGCGCGAGCGGAACGCTCCGAAGTTCTTCTGAACCGTAAACACTTCAGCAGACACAGGGGAGCACTGGCACGAGGTGAAGCATCATGGGAAAAATAGAGACACGCACAATCGCAGTCACTGAGCTGCGAGCAGGTCCGGCGTTCGAAGTCGCAGGGCGAGCAGCGTCGTACAACAAGCTATCGAGCGACCTCGGCGGATTCGTCGAGAGACTTGCTCCGAGGTGCTTCGCGCGCTCGCTGCGCAATGGCGACGATGTCATCTGCACGATCAACCACGATACGAATCAGGTTCTTGGTCGGACTAAGAACAACACGCTCACGCTGCGCGACTCGGACGAAGGTCTTGACTTCGTCTGCAAGCTCAATCCGAAATCGCAAGCGCATCGAGACCTGCACGCTGCAGTCGAACGTGGAGACCTAGATTCGTGCAGCTTCGCTTTCGGAGTCGATGAGGGAGGGGACAGTTTCGACTCCATCGTCGACCCGTACAACGCTGGACGCTCAATCGCGCGGCGGACAATTCGCAGCGCAAAACTTTTCGACACAAGTATTGTGACGCACCCTGCTTACCCCGGCATTGCGACGTTCGTCTCAGCTCGACAGCTTCGCTCGTGCCACTACAGTGCTGCATCTCCTGCTAGTGGGTACATGCCGACAGTCGTTACGCATCCACACCTGTTTCGTGCGCGGGCTGCTGCTGACGTTGAGAAGAGAAAGCAGCGTCACGCAGAAGCTCGGCGCAAATGTGCCGAATTTCCCGAGTTGTCGTTCGAGACTGTGCTCCGCGGCATCAAGCTCGGCTATAGCGAAGACCTGATGTTGGAACTACGTTGGGCAGCAATCGGAGAACGGATAAAGACTGGAAGAGCGTAAGGGAGAGGAGAGCATCATGCCGTTGCCACAACCTATGTCGAATGCAGAGCTGCAGAAGCTACGCGAAGCAGCGCAAGTGAAGCAGCAGCCGTCTACAGTGCGAGGTTTCCCAGGGCCGTACACGAATGACGAGCTGACAGCGCTGAGAGCCGCAGCGATTCGCAAAGGGACTCCGCTCGACGACAAGGAAATCGCAGTAGCACTTGGGCGGAAGTACGTGGCGCCTGATCCGATGGGGTTGCGGCGTCTCTCAAAGTCTGTCGAGGTTCAGTAACAAGTTCCCCGAAAGGGGATTTCCCCAGGCAGACTGGGAGTCGTCTACACCGTAAGGTGGGACGACGATGGATTCTGCACCAGCATGGTCCGTGCTGACGTTCATTGAGATATGGCCGGTGCTGAGCATCACCGAAAACTACTCTCCTCTTTCTTCGTTGGCGGTGTTGGAGAAACTGCCCGCCGTCGACGGGGAAACACTTCGCTGGGATAGCATGAGCGCACACATCACAATTGCACACCTCCCGGCTGCACCTCAGAACGTTTTCTTCGACGAGTATGTCGTCGTGAAGCATTATCCTGTTGCCGTTCGGTTCACTGGTGGAGGAAACTGCGAATCTAACGGTATCGACTTCGGCGACTACTCGCGCATGACCACGTCGGAGAGGAAATGCTTCAGTGGGCGCCGTACGACTGTGCCGTTGTGGGCAGTTAACAACCACGACCTGCAGCGCGTGCTAGTTGCTTACTTAGATCGGCGGGCGTATGGCGCCCGCAACAAGTTCAGTGAAGGCACTTTTCTAGAGCGCCTGATGCGAGCAGAACGACAATTGGCTGAACGTGCTCCACGGACTCAGAGACAGCTGGACAAGCTGTGTGGTCGATACGTCGAGCTGCGGCGCAACGGTGGCGCTCCTAAAGAACTTGCAACGCTGCAGAGGACAATCAATGGACTCGACACACAACTCATTATCAATCGGGCGCCCGCTCGAATTGCTGCAGCAGTCGTCTACAAGTTTTTTCGCCAAGGCTTGAAGAGCACGCAAATCGCAGCCGACCTCGGCTTGCATTCGCCTGGGGTCCGCCAGATGCTCTTTCGAATTCAGAAAGTGGCAACAGCTCTCGGCTATCCCGAGCCGGAGCGCATTACGTCGTATCCCCGGGAGCCGAAAAGCATCAACCGCAGTCTCGCGATGAAGGTTAGCTGGGCGAAGAAAAAAGCAGCAGCTCAAAGCGCAGCAAAGTCTGAGTCAGGGAGACTCGTTTCACTTCAGCCGCCGGGAGCCAAGGTGCGCAAGGTAGGATTAATTCCGATCTTCCCGAATTTGAAGGCCAGAGACAAAAGCAGGGTTGATTACGTACACAAGACCCTGCTGAGATTCGAGTTTACGAATGATCCCGCTCAGAATTTGCATTTCATAGTTAACGGTGTAGATGTATGTCACGCTGCCGTCAATGCGCCTGACACCCAGTACACCGAACCAGAGCAGTAGCCTCACGATCGAGTCGATGTTTGCGGGAAGAATGCCACCCTTTCCGAGAAGTCCAGTCAGTTCCTTCGCTGGGAGAGTTTGCGGTTCGTCAATAAATGAATACAGCACATTCTCAGCCTCAGGAAATACGTCGCGAATTTCGAATCCGATATCCTTCACCAAATCGGTGGAGAACGCCACAATGCCCTTACTAATGTCGCTGACTTCGATCTTGGGATGGCCCAGATTGACTGCGAATCCATGGCAGTAGTTCGCCAAATCGATCAAAGCTCGGGGCCGCATGAGGCATCGATCAATCAGGTACTGAGAAGACTCCTCACCCGCAACGTGACTTACGCAGATGCGAGGCCAAAGCTCAGCGAAGGGTCGGTCCGGCAGGTCACTGTAAACGAGGCGACGGCGGATCATCTCACGCAACATGTCGGGATCAGACCAGTCCAAAGCGACGTGACCTTCCTTGCCCCGGTCTGGCGTTTCGTCAACTAAGAGTTCGTAGACATCGTTGCGAAGGAAGCTCAAAGTAGAGCATTTGATGTCTCGCCTGTCGAGTTGTCGCTCCAGCTTCCGAGTCGCCTCCAATAACGCTCGCACTATGGCCACGTCAGTTGGGGTCAGTCCATGTGTGGGCCAACCCTTATCGATATTGTCAAATAAAACGAAGAGAGAATCCTTCAGGCGGAGATATTCAACTACCCGAGCTCTGAGCTGGTTAACATCATGGCGGTACAGGAGTTGTGTGATTTCTTGTTGACTCAGGGTGCGATTTTCTTCCGACCCGTACCGAGCTTGGTAGTCGTCAGTGATGTGTTGCAACAGGGTCGATAGGCGCTCCGAAAAATCACCCTCTGCAACGTATTCATCGGTCTGGTACAGCTTCGCGAGATCACGATACGGCCCTGAGATTCGAGCATCTCGCGTGTGAGTCACACGATCCTTCTGTAGAATCTTGTGGCAAATTTCAAGGAGTAGCAAGTACTCCCAAAAAGCTGTCACCGTGTGTTCTAATGCACCTGCTCCCAAGTACTTCAATACCATCTCTTTGAACTTGATTAGCTGATATCCGTCGGGGCGTAGGTCAAGCACAACATTTTTGCTATTCTGCCGCGTTCGGTCTCGGACCTGCGCAAAAACCGCCGTTTTCCCCGATCCCTTTCGGCCCACCACCAGGCGAACTTCTCCCTTTAAAGCGCGCTGAAATTGATCTGTATCCAAGTAGTAGCCTTGGAGTTCCCGAAATTCGTTTTCGGCTGCTGATGCGCCAAAGCTGATTTGTTCCAGAAGGGTGTGCTGCTTATCAAATACCAACTGGGCTTTTTCCTGCATTGCCTCCATGACTTTCGGAGCAAATTCAGCGATAGCATCGTCAATCTGGGAGGGATGCAGAAAAACCGTGACCAGATCGCGATAGTCGAGTGGAACGGGTTCTTCGCCATCCTGCAATATGAGGAGCACTTTCTCGAATCCATCTGCTAGGCCTGCTAGGAATGCAGTTTGAATGTTGTGAATGGAGGAGTCTGCAATTCGATCCGGCAGCAGGTGTACCAGTACTCCAAACGATTGAGCAACCTGTTCAAAAGCATCGGCTGCGGATAACCGTGTTGTTTCTTGAGGGTCAAAGCTTCTGAAGAAAAGTCTTGCCTTCTTAACTCTAGAAATGATTCTCGTGATGGGATCAGTTCGGAGACGCGCCTCGATTAGATAGAGTGGCGCATTCGTGTTAAGGGGATAAATATTCTTCAACGTTGGGCTCGGGTCAGTGACGCTGCGAACTATGGCCTCCAGTTCGTTGGCGTTCTGGTATTCCAGATACCCTAAAGTGTCGAAGATACCAACATCTGCTACAGAGGGTGGCGAGGCGTGAATGCCCTTGTGTCGAGTGAGAAGGACTCGCTTGCCCTTGGCTAGAGCGAAGCCAAGTTCATACGTCACATTAAAATTAAGCTGCGTAACATCCGCAACGAACGCCTTAGCCTCTTCGATTTTGTTCAGCACCTGTTCCGCAATGAAGCGACCAGCAATATCGACCTCTCGCCACGACTGAACAATCTCGATTCCAGATTTCTCCCTCAAATTGAGTATGGCGCGCTCTACCGCATCTCCTATAAGCGGTGGGTCAGAAGGGTAGGCAAAGAAAGTCGGGATTATTGAAGACATTGAACACTCCGCTGAGGTCATCGCAACTTACCACAAGGGTGGATTGTCGCTCTCGGTGTCAGCAAACGCAAGAGTGATACATCTTACCAAGAGTTTCGCGGGCGTTCTGAACCCTACCGGACGCCAAGTCGACCATCCGCATCAGATAGCTGGCGGCAAACGGTAGTTCGAGGGCCTCGGTCGCGCTGGGACAGCGCTTCAAAGTTTTTCTAGCAGCTCAATCAACACGCTCAGAATAGTTTTGCCGAAAAGCAACCCAACTGCCGCTGCCAGTAGCCATCCCTTGCGCTTAATCAGTCCGAACCTCTGAAAAACGTAGATCGGGCCTTCCAAGATCGGCCACAAAAGACGATGCAAGAGCATTATTGCCATCAGCACGAAGAAGAGCGAGCACGCGAGAAAGTCAATCGTATTCAGAGCAGGCCCGCCCAGCATTACTCCGACTGCGATCATCGTCCCCGGCGAGGGATGAGCAATCTTCGGCACCACGTGAGGATTTGCAGTTGCAGCTGTAACGATATTCGGATTGAGCTTCAGAGCGACGAGCCCTCCAAAGAATATCGGGCCAAGAAATAGGAGGAGGCCCAGCAAGCAGTCCAGCACGACGATACCGAGGATTCCTATCCAGTGTTTCAATTCTGCAGCTTTACGGAGCATCCACCGCGTTAAGGCTATGTAGCAAAAATCAGAGCCGCTGCTAATTACGAAGATGACTGCCAAGAAAACAGCGAAGCCGGTCGCACTGATAGCTTGATTGCTCTGACGCAGGAAATCCATGAACTTGAAAAGGGGGATGAAGACTATCGCAACCACAGCTAATCCCCAAAGCCAGAGGGGTTCGTCGTCAGAGCGACGCAGCACAGCAGGCGTAGACCCGAGAAGAAAGAACAGACAGAAGAGGAGCCACACCTCCAAAGATGTAGGGCCGGGAGACTTGGGGCTCAGACCAACCACCAACTGAATGCAGAGGAAAAAGGAAGCTATTGAATAGCAAACAGATACCCCAAGACCTCGAAACGAAAAGAGCCTCCTGCCAAAAAGACGATCAAAAACCGTCCCAGTCAATCGAGCAAGCACACGAAGGAAAGCGGTAGCTTTGGAGAAGGCGGCATCCTGCCCATACGCCAGTCTCAACCACCATGTCTCCACGCGGCTCTGAAGTTTCCGGTCCGCATCTTCCTTGAAGAAGAATGCGTAGATCAGAATGGCAGCAAGTAACCATCGTAAGATCCGAACGGACAGATACATGTTGCGCGTATTCTAAACCCGGACTGCGGACGACCGTAACCTTCCCGCACAAGCTCTTTACTTGCGCCGTGCTTTCGCCCAGCGTGCTTTCTGCGCGAGACTGATTTTCTTACGGCCAGCGGCAGACATCGTGTGACGCCGTGAGCCTGCTCCACCATAACCCAGAGCGGCCAGAGCAGCGTCGATTCGTGCTATCTCCCTTACTGCTCGCGCCCGGTCTCTCTTCATCAGCTTCACTACGCCCTTGAATACGTCCATGCATTTCCCTCCGCAGGGCGGAATTGTCTCACAGGCCGGGATCAAAAGGTTTTATTGTTTAACCACTCCCATGCATCGGCTTCCAACCATCCCTGATAGTCCTTGCGAACTTTAATCACCAAGAGACGATCGGCTTCTTCAATATGAGATAGCAGTAATTGAGAGAAGCTGTAGGCTGAGTGATTGGTCGTTACAATCCAAGTTGTGTCGAAATAGTGCCACCATTCATTGCAGCTTCCTTTGATGGTTTCATAAAATGAAGAATAATCCCTGAACCTATTATTCAACTTGTGCGTGATGAGGAGAACGTTCACAGTTGTTCCGTCTCTTTCCCGGCTTCAAGTCGTTGTGGGTTGCGGGTCGGCGGGAGTGTCGCGAGTTCTTCTGAGGTGTAGGTTCGCTTTTCTGTGCCAAATTCCAATTTTCTCTCAGCGCGATGGCTTGCTTCACCGTAGAGGAGATGATGGGGTTTGAACCAGGCAAATCCACCAACGAAAACAAACATTCCGCCAAATATGCCGGCCGAGAGTTTTAGTAGATAGAGTTTAATATCGGTGGGAATTGGGGCATAGAGAATTAGTCCCCATGCACCTGTTAGCCACGGCAGCACCTTGAAAAAAAAAGACAAGGGTGTCTTTACCTCTTCCTTAGAAAACCATTTCGTGATGCGACGGTAGTCGAATTGGTTCTCAGTTGAAGGCATCGACGGATGATTGCAGGATAGTAGCACAACGCCTCAACACCGCGGTAACTTGGCTGCTCAGCGCTGCTCTGGCATCTTGTCTGCTGGAGGGAATTCACGATGGTTACCAGCGGAGGAATGCAGCATGCTTATCAGGAGTTGTGCTTGCACTGCGAAAAGATGGTCGCTCCATCTGCCACACTTGCAATTGAAGTGAAGAATGAAGAAGGCACGGTCATCGGTTATCTACATCGAGCGGGCACCTGCAAGGCGGAGTGGGACAAGAAACAAACTACGAAAGCACCCGAGAAGAACAACTGCGTCGAAACACAGCCGCTGCAAAGCGAGGCAGCGGATGGACGTCGGCGGCTGCGGGGAAGTTGGGCAGAAGATGAACAGTTGTGCGATGATCTTGCCATACAGTTGAAGAAGGATCATCCACCCACGGCGGGCGATACAGTGATCTTTCCTGCGGGGCATCGCGCTAAAATCCACAGCACTTTTGATGGAATGGCGTGGCGAGCCAACCAAGACGACACCATGAGTGAGCGTCACATTCCGCTTGACGATCTCGCGCCTAGCGGCGAACCAAACACGTGGATGTACACGGGAGATACTCGCGCTGAAAAGTGAGCTGCCGAGGGATTTTTGCACTTAGTTTGCACTTGTCAGCGAAGAGAGGGCAGTACTGGGTAGCAATACAGAGCACGTAAGTCGCTGATAAATAACAAAAGTGGCGCAGGACGTACTCATTATGAGTCTGCTGCTCTAACCGTTGAGCTATGGGCCCTCAGATCAAGGAGACCCCATTGTAATTCAAGGCCTGGCGTGCGTTTCCCAAGATCTCACGCCGGCCAGCAGAAAGGCCGCATTGGCGGCTTGAGGTTACCAAGTTTTGCCGAGAATCGACGATGGATTTTAGTCTTCGCGCCTGCGCGAAAGCGGACTAGTGTTTCTTGTCCTCCTTCTTGCTCTTGTCGCGTGCCTCTGCCCGGTCGAATACTGCCTTGATCAGCAGGATGACACACAAAAGCGCGCCCGCAATTAGCAGAACGTGTCGCACCAGTAACAACCTATCGTGTCGCTACCGGCTAGTCGAATGGCGTCGGTAATGGCACTGGTAATACCACGAAAGTTGGGCCAGCGGGCCACCTTCTTGGGATGTTGCGGCAGACTCCAGTTTGTGTAGGATCGGGGAGTGATATACGGACTCACCATTCAAAAAGTAGGGAAGAGTTTTGAGCTTCGCTGCCCTGAATGTACCTGCCTAACGGGGAGACTCGGCCTGGTTCGCCAGGACGGCCCGCGCATCAGGCTCCACTGCCGGGTGCATCCGGAGAATTTCGGAGAGTGGCGTTCGGAACCAGACCTGGAAGCAGAAAAATTGGTTTTGGCGGGACGTATAGGACTGACGTGAGGGCGGAACTGCAGCGCTGAAGAAGTTCAAACTAGCAATCGCCGGACCCTCGGTCCGAAGCCGGGACTACCGGGAAGTTGCCATCAGAGGCGAATCACGACGCCGGTCGAGATCCCGGCACATTGTGAATCTCTTCGAACCTTCGCTGATTGTCCAGCGTCTGAAATCCGTTGTGCAGCCAGTCCACTTGTCCGCGGAGCGCAAACCAATGGGTCAGCCCTACATCCACGCCGCCGAGGGCCGAGGGCCTACGCCGGCTTCTGCTGTGCCGTCGCTTTCTCCGCGCCCAGGCCGGTATTCGATCGCACCAGCAGTTCGTTGAATTTTTCTTGCGAGGTCCGTTCCGAACTGATCAGCGTCCCGATGATGGCGCCGAGGAATCCCAAGGGAATACTCAGGATGCCGGGATTTTCCAGCGGGAACCAGGCTTTTGCCTGAATCAGATGGTGCGCTGCTCCCGTGACGGCCGGCGGATCAATCCCCATCAGGCTCGGGCTCAACAGAATCAGCCCAATCGACGCGAGCAGACCGACTGCCAATCCTGCGACTGCGCCCGCCGTGTTAAACCGCCGCCAGAAGATGGACAGCACAATCACCGGCAGATTCGCCGACGCAGCCACCGCGAACGCCAGCGCCACGAGAAACGCGACATTCGCTGTCTGCAGTTTGATCGCTAACGCGATGGATACTCCACCGACCACAAAAGCCGAGATCCGGGCCACCAGTACTTCCTCGCCCGCCTTCCGCTCTACTCCGTTGTGGATGACGTTGGTCCAGAAATCGTGCGAGAACGAAGTGGTCGCGCTGATGGTCAATCCCGCCACGACAGCAAGGATCGTGGCAAATGCAATCGACGAGATGAAGGCGAAGAAAATATTCCCCGCGAGCGCCTGTGCTAATAGCGGCGCGCTCATATTCGTTCCACCGTGGCCCTTGATGAAATCCGGGCCGACGATCGTTGCCGCGCCGAATCCCAGGAACGTCGTCATGATGTAGAAGCTGCCGATCAGCACCATCGCCCACACCACGCTATGGCGCGCCGTCTTCGCGTCAGGCACGGTGTAGAAACGGACCAGAATGTGCGGCAGGCCCGCCGTGCCGAAGATCAACGCCATGCCCAACGAGATGAGTTCCAGCGGGCCGTATGGAGGCTTGTATCGCAGACCCGGTTGCAGAAAGTCCTGCACCACCACGGCGCCCTTTGCGTCGTGATAAGTCACGTGGCCGATGGCGCCGAAGAACTGTCCAAAGCTGAAGTGGAAGTGGGACATCACCAGAATGCTGAGCAGGATCGTGCCGGCCATCAGCAAGATGGCCTTGATAATCTGCACCCAGGTTGTCGCCAGCATTCCGCCGAACACGACGTAGACGATCATCAAGATGCCGACACCGATCACAGCCTGGTTGTATGTCACGTGGTATGTCGCAGATCCGCCGAGCAGCAACTTCACCAGTGCGCCCGCGCCCACCATCTGCGCGATCATGTAGAAGGTGCTCACGGTCAGCGTGCTCAGCGATGCCATCGCCCGCACGGGCCGCGGCTTCAAGCGATAGGCCAGCACGTCGGCCATGGTGTACTTTCCGGCATTGCGCAGTGGCTCCGCGATCACCAGCAGTACGGTCAGATAAGCGACCAGCCATCCTACTGAGAAAAGAAATCCGTCATAACCCTGAAACGCAATGATGCCCGCAATGCCAAGAAACGACGCCGCACTCATGTAATCGCCGGCGACCGCGATGCCGTTCTGCCATCCTGTAATCTGGCGGCTTGCCGCAAAGTATGCTGACGATCCCGCCGACCGACGCGATGCCCAGTACGTGATTCCCAGAGTGATCGCGATGAATACCAGGAACATGATTAACGAGATATTCATGACTTACTTGTCCCCCTTGTCGGTCTTGTCCAGAATGTCCTTGGCGAGCCGGTCGAAGTTATTCGCAGCCTTCACGTACAATCCAGCGATAATCCACGCCACAAAGAATTGCGAGAGTGCGAAGAGGTAAGCAAGGTTCACCGGCCCGACCTTCGTCGCCATGAACTTCGGGGCGTAGCCGACGAGCACCGGGAGCGCGAAATAGTAGACCAGGAAGAAGATGAACGCTGGCACGATGAATGTCTTTTTGGTCGCCATCAAATCTTTAAATTCCTGGCTGGCTGCGATGCGGTCCCAGACCGACTGGGACTGCGCGGGTTCCTGACCCGGCTTCGCGACCTCTAAGTTTTGGGCGGCATTCGCCATAGAGTCTCCTTCACGGGTGAGCTGCAAAACTTTGCACTGCACGGTGACGCAAGAGTTGTACCACGGTTGACGGACAGGTTACTCCCTGCTGTCAAGTTTCTGAACGGGTGGCGCGTCCTGGGGTGAGGGCGGCTGTGTGGACGGGACTGCTGGGCTTCGCGGTCGCAGGACAGCCGAGGCGGCTGTCGCTACGTAAGCAGAGGTGGCGTCCCGCTTGGGACGCATTGAAAAACTGTGAAACCTTGAAAGCTACACCTTCGCCGACTTCGCCATCTTCCCGACGGTGGCCAGTTCCGCTAGCGAGGGGATCGATTCCGGCTCGGTCACCTTGCGGTCGGGCATCATCGTGCCGCTCTTGAATGCTTCGACCAACATTTCAATCGCCAAGTCCGTGTTCGGGCGAATGTAGATCGTCGCCGCCAGGCTTCCGTTTCGAACCCAGGCTTGACCTGTCTTTGGCATTCCGTCGCAGCCGGTTATCGGGATTTTCATCCAGCGCGCGCGATCGGATTCTGCAATCTCGCTGAACGCCTTGCGCGCTCCCATGGCCATGCTGTCGTCTTGCGCGCCGACCAGATCGATGCGGCTGTGCTGCGAAGTCTGCAGGCGCAACCACGAAGTCACTGCCTTATAGGAACTCTCCTCAGTCCAGTTCGCCCGGAGTGTCTTCACTTGAACGTTCGCGGGCTTGCTTCTGTTCATCCCGATCGACCGTTGTTTGGCTGCGGAGCTATTGTTCGGTCCTTCGATATATAAGACCGACCCGCCGTTCGGCAGGAGAGCAGCAAATTGCATTCCCTGAATCTTGCCGATTTCCTCGTGATCGGAGGTGATGGTGCACGTTGGAACCTTATATTGGCGCCGCAGCTCCAGGATGTAATCCACATCAAAATTCAGCACCACCCAGCCAATGCCTGCAGACGCCGCCGCCCTCGCCACCTGGGGAAATGCCGTCCCGCCGGCCGGCT
>Ga0210409_10002726_pt1 | contig 20614 bp, 17 predicted proteins | sample IncBWH17MmetaG_FD_161649 | JGI IMG/M metagenome (GOLD analysis project Ga0210409, IMG submission 161649) | Forest soil microbial communities from Barre Woods Harvard Forest LTER site, Petersham, Massachusetts, United States - Inc-BW-H-17-M | ecosystem: Environmental > Terrestrial > Soil >...
TTGCGTCACGTCAACTTGCGTCGCGTTCAGCCTGCTGCCTGTTCAGGCCTGACCCTCCGCGTAGCGTGCGTGCATCGCCGATGAGAATTTCGCTAGGTGTCCAAACCCGATAGCCTCGCGGATTTGCCGCATGATGTCAAGGTAAAAGTGGACGTTGTGGTGGGTGGCCAAAATCGCCGCGGTGATCTCTCCCGCGGCAAAAAGATGCCGCAAATACGCGCGCGTATAGCGCCGGCAAACCGAGCACGCACATTGCGCATCGATTGGCCGCTGGTCCTGGGCGTAGCGCACGTTCTTGATCAGCACGCGTCCTTCGCTCGTATACAGGCAAGCGTGCCGCGCTGCTCGCGTCGGCAGCACGCAATCCATGATGTCGATCCCCAGCGCTACGTAATCGGCTATCTGCTCGGGCCGCCCCACACCCATTAGATATCGCGGACGGTCCTCGGGGAGGAGAGAAGTCACCTCGCCGGCCATCTCGCAGGTCACAGCATGTGGCTCGCCGACCGCCAGCCCGCCCACGGCATACCCCGGAAAATCGAGCTCAAGCAACTGGCGAGCGCTTTCCCGGCGCAAATCCGAAAACGTCGCTCCCTGCACAATCCCGAATTGCCACTGCGCCAGCTCGCCGTTACGCTGCGCGTGCTCCAGAAAATGCGCGCGTGCGCGCCGCGCCCATTCCGTCGTGCGCTTCACGGCCGCTTCCGCTAGCTCGCGGGGCGCCGGAGTCTCGATGCATTCGTCCAGCACCATCGCGACGTCCGACCCCAGGGCGAGTTGCACCTCCGCCGCTTTCTCGGGCGTAAGCAGATGCTCTGAGCCGTCGAGGTGCGATCGGAACCGCACGCCTTCGTCTGAAACCTTCCGTAGTTTAGAGAGGCTGAAAACCTGATACCCGCCCGAATCCGTGAGAATCGCGCGCGGCCACGACATAAATTGATGCAAGCCGCCCAGCTTGCGGATCAGTTCGTGCCCCGGCCGCAGATATAAGTGATAGGTGTTGGCGAGAATGATGGAAGCACCGAGCTCCTCGAGCGCTTCCTGCGTCAGCCCTTTGACCGTGGCCGCCGTGCCCACCGGCAGGAACGCCGGCGTTTCGATAACGCCGTGCGGCGTGCTCAGCTTGCCCCGCCGCGCCGACGTCGGATCCGTTCTTTCTATTTCAAACGAAAAACTCACGTAACCAGTGTATCAGGAGAAAATCGACGCCCACCCTACGCGGCACACCACGTAAGCGGCCCACACGCTGAAGGCGATGGTAAACGCCTTGCTGCCCCTCAGCTTCTTGGGATTCGTGGCCGCGAAGCCGATGGCCAGCAGGAACAGCGTCCAAAACGTGAAAACATCAAATGATTTCAGCAGCGCAAACAGCCACTTCGCGGAATCTTCCGGCAAGATCGCCGCAAGATTCGTGGCAACCGGGTTTTCGAGATCGACAGTTCCGTACGGCTTCAAATACAACACGAGAATGAACAGGATGCTGCTCAGCAGTCCGGTCATGAACGCATGCGCGGTAATGGCGAACGAAGTGCCAAAACTAACATTCGCACCACCCAGCAGACTGTAAGCACCCCACATCACCAACCCGACCACCAGAATGCCAACGGTAGGTCCGAGAAGACCAATGCAATAAGTAAAAGGCGGAGAGAATTTTGCGCCACCTTCAATTCGCTGCTCTTTCTGCTCCGCGCTCATACTCGCGGCTTGCGGGCTCTTCTCCATCTGTTGGCTGATGAATTCCCGCCAATTGATACGCTGGTTGATCGCAAAGCTGACGCCAATGCTGAACAGTGTCAAGAGCACGACTGGAAGTACCCAGCCTGGTTTTCTGACAATATCTTCAAACGTGGCCTTCGGCGAGAAAAACACGCCGATGACGCGACCGATGGGACTGATGGCCGGCTGTGCTTGCGCCTCCGGCCCGGGCATGGACGTAGTTGTTGCCATCGAGGTTCCTCCACCACAGGAGCGCCTTACTAGGCGTATTCGTACTGCGTTCTACCCTGCATTACGCCGGAATGCCAGAAAAATTTCAGCGCGGGCCCGGCGCGGCCGCGAGCGTCAGGCACACGCGCCCAATACATGCCCAGCAACCCGCAAATCAAGAAACCTGTAACTAAATCTGAGAACCCGGAGAAATTTAGAAATTGTTTTGCGGGGAAACCCTTTTGTTTCTTAGTTCTGGCTTCGGCACAAAAGTTGCCCTTACGACGCCACTCTAACGTTTGACACAAAAGGGGGAGTTTCGTGAGTCGAGTTGCAAGAAGTGCCCTTCTTTCATTTTTCGCTTTCTTGATGCTAGCGCTCTCGCCACATTCGTCCTTCGCCCAGCAGGGCACGACCTCCGTCGTCGGCGATGTGACCGACCCGCAAGGCGGCGTGGTCAATGGTGCCAAGGTGACGCTGGCCGACCCTTCGAGCGGCCTGAACCGCGAAACCGCCACGGACGAGCAAGGTCATTTCCAGTTCCTCTCCCTGCAGCCGGGCTCGTACTCCGTGCGCGTGGAGGCCGCCGGCTTTAAGTCCGCGCAAACCGGTCGAATCGAGGCGCTTGTTTCTTCCACGCAAAAAGTGAGCATCAAGCTCGAGCTGGGCACCGTGTCTGACACCGTGACTGTCAGCGAAGGCGCGATTGCCCCGGTGAACACAACCGACGCCACCCTCGGCAACGCCTTCGATTCGCGACAAATCCTCGCCCTGCCATTCGAGGGGCGCGACGCCGCTGGAGTTCTCAGCCTGCAGCCCGGTGTCACCTTCGTGGGCAACAATCCCGATGACAACGTGGACACGCGCAACGGCGCGTTGAATGGCGGCCGTAGCGATCAGGCCAACATCACGCTCGACGGCGTGGACAACAATCAGCAAGCGCGTGGCACCGCCTTTCAAGGCGCCGTGCGCTCCACGCTCGATTCCATCGAAGAGTTTCGTGTCACCACGGCAGGCGACAACGCCGACCAGGGCCGCTCCTCCGGCGGCCAGGTCGCTTTGGTCACCAAGAGCGGCACCAACACCTTTCATGGCTCCCTCTACGAGCAAAACCGCCCCACCGTCACCGCCGCGAACGATTGGTTCAACAAGCACGCACAACTCACCAACGGCGAAGCGAACACGCCTGGAAAAGTGATTCGCAACACGTTCGGCGGATCGCTGGGTGGCCCGATCTTGAAAGATCGTCTGTTTTTCTTCGGCACGTACGAAGGTCAGCGGTTGGCGGAAAACCAGCAGGTAAGCCGCAATGTGCCCAGCCCCAATCTGCAGGACGGCGTGATCCTCTATCCCTGCGCCGACGTTACGCAGTGCCCTGGCGGCAATAACAATCTGCCACCGGTGGTCGGCCTCAGCGGCCAGACCTACTCTTTCGCGCCCGGCACCAACGGCGTCGGCCCCGCGCAAATCAAGCTGATGGACCAGGGTTGCCTCACCACTGGCACGTGCACTGCCGCGACCAACGGCGTCAACCAGAACGTCATCAGCCAAGTCTTCAGCAAGTATCCCACGGCGAATTCACAGAGCTGCTCAAACGCGGATGGTTTTAATATCTCCTGCTTTACGTTTTCCGCTCCCAATCCCCAGCGCCTGAACACCACCATCGCTCGCATCGACTACAACCTCACGAAGTCCGGCAGTCACCGCATTTTTGCGCGCGGCAATTATCAGACCGACAAAACGGCGCAGCCTCCGCAGTTCCCCGGCGATCTGTCGAACAACACGATTCGCGACACCAGTCGCGCCGTCGCCGTCGGTTACACGGCAGTGCTCTCGAACTCCGTGATCAACAGCTTTCATTACGGACTCACCCGGCAAAGCCGCGACAACCTGGGTATCGAAAACGGCTCCTATGTGATTTTCCGCTTTCTGGACGATCTGCACCCTGGCGTGGGCTCTCCTTCTCCCTCGACCTCGTTCACCACGAAATTTCATATCCCGGTGCACAACTTCGCCGACGATGTCACCTGGACCAAGGGTAGACACACTCTCCAGTTCGGCACCAACATCCGCAGGATCACCAACACGCGTGCGACCGATGAAGCCAACATCACGTTCGCCAGCACCAACCCCTTCTGGCTGGCGGGCGGCGCGGCGGGCAGCGGTGGGAGTCTCGATCCGGCGGCATTTGGCTTCCCCGCCGTCGATCCCAACAACTCAACTACCTACGACATCGCGGCCGTCAATCTTCTAGGTCTGATCCCGGAAGTGCAGGCGCAGTACAACCGTACGGCCAAGAACGTGGCCATTCCGGCCGGCGCTCTTGTCCCCAAGAACTTTCTCTCCTGGGAGGCCGATTGGTACGCGCAGGATTCCTGGCACATCACGCCGAACCTGACCGTCACCGCTGGACTGCGCTATTCACTGCTGCAGCCCGTTTATGAAACCAACGGCAACCAGGTGTCGCCTAACTTCGATTTGAGCCAGTACGTCAGCGAGCGGGCGGCGGCGCAACTCCAAGGGCAGACCGTGGATCGTATCATCAGCTACTCCCCAAGCGGCCAGGCCAACGGCCAAGCGCCGTACTGGCCGTACGACTACAAAGACTTCGGGCCTCGCCTGGCGATCGCCTACGCGCCAAATCCCTCCGGCGGCTTGCTGAAGTCGATTTTTGGCGGCGCTGGAAAATCTTCGATCCGCGCGGGCTTCGGCATCGTTTATGACCATTTCGGAGAATCGCTGATCGACACTTTCGACCAGAACGGCTCGTTTGGCTTGGCCACCGTCGTCACCAATCCTGCCTCCGTGCAAACCTTCGATGGCAGCGTGCGCTTCACCGGAATGCAGAACATTCCCGTTTCAAGCCCGGACGGCCTGCTGACCAATCCGGCTCCGACCGCGCCGTTCCCCTTCACTCCTCCTGTAAGCACGCTCGGAAACCCCCTCCAGCAGATTACCTGGGGTTTCGATGGCAAACTCAAGACGCCTTACTCCGAATTGCTGGACCTTTCGGTAACGCGCGAGCTTCCCGGCGGAATTGTCTTTGAGGTCGCATACGTTGGACGCCTCGGCCACCGTCTGTTACAGCAGCGCGACCTGGCCATGCCGCTCGACCTGAAAGATCCCAAGTCGGGCACGGACTATTTCGCCGCCGCTACCGCGCTTGCCAAGCTCGCCAGCGCGAACACTCCCGTCAGCCAGGTGCCAAACATTCCCTATTGGCAAAACTTGTTCCCTAACGCGGCTGGCGTCGTGAACTTCGGCCCCGGCACCGCCGGATGCGGTGACGGCAACACAGCGGCTGGACATGGTGGCGCCCCTGGCCTGCTGAACGTGGCTAACCCAACCGCCACACAAGCCATGTATGAGCTCTTTTTCTGCAACTGGGGCTCGTCCACTCTCGGGGCATCGAACTTCGTAAATATCTTCGACAGTTTCTGCTTCCCCGCATGCGCCAACATCAATGGTGTCGACACTCCCTATGCCTTCTATAACAAGGAATTTTCGGCACTATACGCCTGGTCCAGCATCGGCAGCAGCGCTTACAATGCCGGTCAATTCACCTTGCGCAGCCGCCCGAGACACGGCCTGCAATTTGATTTCAACTATGTCTTGTCGAAATCCATCGATATCGGGTCGGACGCGGAACGCGTGCCCACCTTCGGCGGGCTCAGCGCCATCGTCAACACTTGGGCGCCGACCCAGCTTCGCGGGCCCTCGGACTTCGACGCCCGCCATCAAATTAACTCTAACTGGGTTTACGATCTGCCTGTTGGGCGAGGACGCAGATTTGGCAACGGCTGGAATCTCTTTGAAGACACCATCCTCGGCGGCTGGCAGGTCAGCGGCATCTACCGCTGGACCAGCGGCTTCCCCTTTAGCGTCGACGCCGGAGGAACGTTCAACACCAACTTCCAGATTGAAGGCAAGGCGGAGTTGATCGGCGCCGCCCCCAAACAACAGTTGACCTTCGTTAACGGCGAGCCATTTGCCTTCAATTTCGGCACTGCGGATCCTGCTTCCTTTTTCCGCCTGCCCTTTCCTGGCGAATCCGGGGCGCGCAACAATTTCCGCGGCCAGGGATTCTTTGGTGTCGACATGGGAGTCAATAAGACATTTCACTTTACCGAGCGGCATACGCTGCGCTTCAGCGCCTATGCCTACAACCTGACCAACTCTGTCCGCTTCGACTCCGCTACGCTAACTAACAACAGCGCGCTCACCAATCCAACAAACATTGGGCTTTACTCCGGCACGTTGACCAAGCCCCGCGTGATGGAGTTTGCCCTGCGGTATCAGTTTTAGATCTGTCGCAACCCAAGGCGAGGCCTCGTAACCGTCCCGGGCCTCGCCTGGCATTTCTCCACGTAAGGGCATGAAGATGATGTCGGCGTTCAACGCCTCTCGATCGGAATCACAAACTTCAGGGCGGTATGGGTCGGCGAAAAACCCACGACTTTCACATCTTTCAGTCCGGATTTGCGGCCCGCGGCAATCACATCATTTTCGGTGATTTGCTTTTGGCCCTTTGGGTAAACGATCCACAACGCCGCCGCGCCTTTCAGCATCTTCGCCAGTTTGGAGACTTGGGATAAGTCCTTCGAGGAATCTACTGCGAAAAAGATACACTCCGTGTCCGTCGTAACTTTGCCGTTGCTCACAGTTTTCGTTTGGACGCGAAGCTCGGCCAGAAAATCGGCATCCAGATTGCCGACCAACGAAACCGCGGCATTTGGCTTGATGCCTAACTTCTCCAGCCGCGTCTTGGGGTGAAGAATCTTTTCACACCATTTCTCGGCGTTCGCACCCAGTTCAAATATCGCCGCTCCTTCGGGAACCTCCACCCGGAGTTCTCCGTCAGCGGCGGCCGCCGACTGGATGTCGGCAAACGCGAACTTCAGGCGCAGCGCGCCATCTTCGCTGCGAAATATGAGTTCGGAGGTTTCGAGCAGGGCTTTCCCGCGGGCCTTCTGCTTGCCAAAACGCGCGACGCAATTCGCTTCATTCCCCAAAAGTTCCTCGATTTCCGAGAAAATGTAAATTCTCGCGCCGGTTTGTAAATTCTCGCGCACACCGCGCTTTCAGACACTGCCTACGATAGTAAGCTAGTAGGTTCGATGGCAAGCTCCGCAACCATTACTCCGCGCGTTGATTGGAAGCTGATCTGGGCGCAACGCGGTTTCCGCTATTTTTTCGTGGCCATGTTTGTGTCGCTCTTCGGCAGCGGCATGAACTTCGTGGGTGTGAGTTGGTACATCCTCGCTGCCACGCATTCCACCGTAAAGGTGAGCCTGCAAGTCATCGTCGTAACGCTACCCGGATTGCTCGTGCCGTTTCTGGGGGGCGTGCTGATTGACCGGTTGGATCGCCGCTATCTCGGCGTGATTCTCGACGTGGCGCGCGGAGTCGCAGTTCTTGCCACGGCATACATCGCGTCGCGAGGGCATCTGGAGCTTTGGCATCTGTACGCCATGACGCTTATCACCGGCATGGGTTCGGCGATGTACTGGGCGACCGTGAATGCTTTGGTGCAGGAGGTCATTCCGAAAAGCCAGTTTACCGGCGCAAACGCCGCTGTGCTGGTGGGCGTGCAGAGCGGAATGCTGGTTGCTGGATCGTTTGTTGGTTTTCTGTATGACAGCGTCGGAATCGGCGGCATTTTGGCGATTGATGGCGTGACGTACTTCGTGTCCGCGTCTTGCCTCTATCAGGTTCGGCGCGGTTACATGTCTCCGCGTGAGCACCTTCGCTATCCCCGCGAGTATTCGGAGAATACGGAGGCCACGGCCGAGGCGCTGGAAAGCGGAGAAAATCCGGAAGTCGCGGAGGCCGGCCTGTCTCTCGCCATGTACGCCGATCTCAAGGAAGGGTTTGCCTACTTGAAACAGCAGCCGTTGGTGCGGGCCTTGGGGATCACGCACGCAACAGTGATGGCTGGTGTCGTCAGCGCTAACGTTGTGCTAGTTGCCTTGGCGAACGACATTTTGCACGCGGGGGCTCGCGGGCTGGGGTTTCTAGAAGCCGGATGGGCTACGGGTGCGATCCTCGGTGGATTCATCACCAGCCAACTTCCGGGGCATCTTCGCATGGGGCTGTATGTTGCAGCGGTTGCGGTTCTCTCCGCAGGGCACATGGGCACTCCGTTCGTTGCTTTTCTGGTTGGGGCTGTGGTGCTGCAATTCATTTTTGGATTTTGTCGGGCGATGGGCGGCATCGTGGGGCAGTCCTCGCTGATGAGCATCGTGCCACGGCACTTCATGGGACGAACGCAATCGGCGATGGCCATTCTCGGCACCGTCATTCAGTTGATCATGAGTTTCGCGCTCGGAATCGTTGCCGAGCGTGCCGGGATCATTGCGGGATACGCCCTGCTGGCGCTGCTCTACGCGGCCGCTACGTTGTTTGCTATGCGGGCGCGGCAGCTACAATCCGCCGTGAACCCGATCGAAGAGCTGAAACCGCGCTCGGCCTCAACGATTCGCGGTTAGAGCGCAGCTTAGGGCTTCGCGTTAGGGGAAAAGAAGCCGATGGGAAGATCGCGCGCGGTGCGCAAACCTGCAGGAGCGTTCAGAATTACAGGAATGGAATTAACGACTACCGAAGCGGTGGCGATATCGCCGTGCGAGCCGCCGGGAATCACCAGGCTGATGTTCGGATGACCTCGCAATTCGATGGTGTCGGACGGGTCTTTTGCTCCAACGTACATCTGCAATTCGAGATAAACCAATTCTTTCCCCGCTCCCAATCCGCGAGCGATTTGGTGCACGCCCGCGGCCTGCCCCGCTTCCACGGTGAGGAATTCCGTTTGCACGCGTTCGCGAGCGACTACCGGCTCGATGGTTTCGGCGATCTGGTCAACGGGAAGATTCAAACTGTCTGCAACCATGGCCACGGATTCCGGCAGACCGACGTGCTTGATGACCCCGGCGGCGACTTGCCCGCGAAACTCGTCGACGCTCATGCCGGCGCCGATTTTCTTTTGCAGCGGCAAGCGCCGCTTGGAGGCGTCGACAATGCGCAGCGCCTTGGCGTGCTCGATGCGCTGCGACACGGCGGCAAGGGTCACGACTAATTTGTCCATCACGAACCCCGGATTCACACCGGTGCCCACCAGCGCAACGCCCCAGTCTTTGGCCTCGGCATCGAGCTTCGCCGCCAGGTCCGGGTGCGTGCGGTAGGGATAGGAAAGCTCCTCGCAAGTAGAAACCACGCAAGATTCTGCTTTGAGGCAGGCCAGCAGCTGCTCCATCACTTTTGCGAGTGACGATGAGGTGGAGTGAATGACTACGTCGGCGGCTTGTTCCAGAACATCGCCGGCTTCCGCGGAAATCTTTACGCCCCAGGGAGCGTCACTGGCGCCAACGACTTCGCCCAAATCACGGCCAACTTTTGCAGGGTCCGTATCGATTGCGCCGCAAATTTCGATGGCCTGCTTTTCACGCATCAGGCGCGCGATGGAGGCACCAATCGGACCGACACCATATTGAATGGCGCGAATCTTCTTCTTCACAGGTTTCTCCGTCTTGCAGTTGCAGCAGGCTTGACAGCGCGCCTTTTAGCGGCAAAATAAACCCTAACGATAGAGGAATTTACGCTCGCAGGCAACGCAAAACGCCGCCGCGGACATCGGATGGACCAGAGTGGGGCGTAACCGAAAATAATGAAATGGCTTATCGCGTTTGTGTTGCTGGTCTCCATTCCAACGGCTGACGTCGCCGCGCAAGAAGTGACCGCGTCTGCCTTGGCGCCTGCGTCTTCGCTGAGTTCAGCGTTTCCGGAGCCGCAAACGCGGCCTCGACCCCAAACGATTAACGACGATGACGTGCGGGGGACGTGGGAGTTGGGGCTCGGGTATACTTTTGTGCGTTTCCAGTCGTCGCTATTCAGCGCCTCGATGAAGGGACTTGATACGACGGTCAGCTACTATCTGCGCGACCATCTCGCACTGGAGGGCGACGTGGCGAATGCATTCTCTGAGGATGGCAGGTACCTTTTCTATGGCGGGGGAGTGAAGGTCAGCAAAGGAAATCCCAGACTACAGCCTTTTGCGCACGCCCTCGTCGGCGGTGCCCACATTTTTCCGCGCGCGGCGTTTGGCAACAATGGATTTTCGGTTCGACTCGGGGGAGGAGCGGAGACAAAGTTGAAACAGCAGCTTTGGCTGCGGATCGAAGCTGACTATGTGCGTTCGCAGTTATATTCGTCGGGACAAAACAATTTCCAAGCCGTTGCCTCGGTAATTTACCGCTTTTAGTATCGAGCCGGTTTTGCGGCGTAATGCGCGATGTTGCCGCGCGCCCAAAAAACCGGGACCGTTGGCAACGTCTGATCGACGTTGTCCATGAGTGGGGGCTGGAGCTCAAGGGCCCCTGTTCGGCGAGACCAAGTTGGTTCCCAGGCGTCGCTATATTAGAATGGGATCCAGATCAGTTCCCCGGTAGCTCAATGGTAGAGCATTCGGCTGTTAACCGAAGGGTTGCTAGTTCGAATCTAGCCCGGGGAGCCAAATCTTTCAATCAGTTAGCAAGCTGTCGTAATCGCGGCGTCTGCGACTCCGCCCAATTCTGTGCCCCATCGCCCTCAAAATCGGCCCCCTCTTAGTGCGTTGACAGCCTGTCGCTGTGCGGTCTGTCCGATGTGGCCGTAGCGCCTCGCCATTCGAACCGTTGTGAATGGACTCCACCCCATGATCGTGGCAACGACGGAGAATGGCACGCCAGCCTCAAGCATCCGAGTGCATCCAGTGTGCCTCGGGTCGTGGAATCGACAGGACACTCCCGCTCGAATCTTAGCCGTCCAACACGGCGCACGACGGCCATTTCCGGAAGATCAAGATCGATGTCACGTGCCCCGATACCCGTGTGCTCGCGCAAGGGCTACTTCGCACCGCGAAATTAAGCGTCGAGCCCAGCTCCTTCACTTCGCGCAGCTTCTCAAGGCCAATACACATAGACGCCGGTCTTCGTGCCGACGTACACCTTACCGTTGGCAATGGTGGGCACGCTGAATTTCACGCCGGGGCCTGCGTGATCGCGATTCCCCGGGGCCATATTCGTATTGTAGAGTTCCGCGGCCAGGCTGGTGGCCTCGAAGGCATGCAGCACCGCGGGGCTCGTGCCCTGGGAGTCGATGGCCCAGATAATCGCGTTATTCCCGCCATTCGCGGAGACGGCCGGGGCGGCCCCGGGGTACCACCTGGCACGAGGTGGAATGAGCGACGTCCCTGAGTGACCTAGTACATCACGCGGTCAGAGAATCGAGGCCTGCGGTGTTTCGCGGTCTTCGCGAGAGCGTTCTTCTGCTGTCTCGTCTGCGGAAGGATTGGGCTTCCAATGGACCGACGTGGCTTCCACTCGTACTGGTCCTGGCGGCGATTGCCGGGGTCGCCTATGCACTATCCGTTGTCGGGAGACGCCGGGCTGCCTCGGACCAGGCCATCGCTGCGTACGATCAAGCCGTCGCAAACTATCGCCAGACTGTGCTGACCGGTTTTCAATAAGTTGAAGACAACGTCGCGGCGCTTCGGATTTTGGAGTACGAAGCTCAGGTACAGAACGCGGCCGTCGCTGCAGCCGAAAAATACCTCGCACTCGCCAACACTCGCTATACGGGCGGCGTAACCAGCTACCTTGAAGTAACAACTGCGCGGAGCGCGGCGCTCTCCGACGAAGTCACCGCCGTAAATATTCTCGGACGCCGCATGGTGGACGCGGTGACGCTGGTTCAAGCACTCGGCGGCGGCTGGAATAGCTCCGAACTTCCGCAACGCCCTGAATGCTGCGGCAAACTCACGACGAGCTCAAAGTGATTCTTCTCGTGCGCTTACAAGGTTGGCGTGCCCCTTTGGCCTCTTAAAATTCGCTGTCATAAAAGCGTAATACGAATCGCGATGAATGGCGGCAAATGCGAACGAAAGGTGAATAAAGAAGGAGAAAGTGATTCGTCCTGTTTCGTCGCAACTAGCTGAATTCCTTCGATTATTTTTATTTTGACAGGACGCAATCTTCGAGGCGGTTTGAAAGTGTACGGTCAACGATCTGTTGAATGGGCATGATTGAGCTCGGACGTGTATATTCCTCCCCCGGAACTCCTCCCCCGTCCGCGTCTTCAACTGTCAGAAGTAGCGAGATCAGCTCGCGCCAAGGATTTTTCTGAACCCATCAACCTACAGCGCCAGCGCGGCAATGTAACCATGAATCACCTGATTGGCGTCAACAAAATTGCCGCACACTTGGCCGCGAGCGTTGATGCCCATAATGGTGGCTCCGTTCGGGGCGTTAGGAATGGTGACGCTTACCAGCGAGCCGGCTAGCGAGATGAAAGGGAAGACCAGTCCATTCGGGGCGGCGCACTCTCCTCCAAGCTGCCCAGCAGCATTGATCGCCTGAGGATACGTCGTCGCCACACCCGGAAAATCGAACTGCGTCGTGAAGAGGCCCGCGCTCTCGAGATAGACAAAGCCGTGCGTGCCCTTGGCGTCAACCGAGCTGACCGCTACTTCGCCTGCATCGTTGATGGCTTGGAAGCTAGTCTGCAGCGCGCCTGGAAGGCTTGGCGTCAGGAATTGTCCGGCCTTGTAGATGAACCCCCTGCTTCCGGCCCCGCTGTAGAACGTGCCGACGATCTCGCCGCGGTTGTTGATTCCATAGGCGTACGTTCGGCCCCCTGCCATGAGGCTCAAAGGAGGGCTCAGCGTGCCGCGATCGTAGAAAAAGCCGCACACGACGCCGTTCGCATCCGTGACGGAGCCAACGAATTGCCCGAGATTATTGATTTTGTAGATATTGATATTCGTCGTGTTCGGATAATCGACTTGAACGAAAGAATCTGTTTCGTAAACGAAGCCGTGAGGTATGCCGTTGGGGTCACTAAATTTGCCGACGACTTGGCCTCGGTCGTTGATTCCGTTCACAGTAATCGCGGCATTGGGAATATCCAGCACTTTGATGGTGAGTACGTTCACGGATGCAGGCATGAAGCGTTCCTCCCTGGCGCAAAGCGGATTTCAAGGAGTTGAAATAAACCAGAATGGTACACCCAGCCTGGGTTCTGGGGGAATCGGATAGCTAACTGAATTTGGTCAGGATGTTCTCCAGCGAGGACTGCATAAGCTCTTCCAGACGGGTATGCAGAACTCCATGGCATGATCGCCCAGAGCCGGATTCACAATGAGATGCAAGACCGGATTCCAGCACTTTCAGAAAGGCGGCCGCGAACGAGTCAGTAGCGGGGAGTCAACTACAAATCATAGATCTGAATCTAGTGCCTAAGAGTTTTTTTCATGAGGCACAAAGCTAAGGCACCAAGCGCAGAGGAAGGAGAGTGTTCCGGGCTCGGGGTCGACACTAGATACACCGGCTCTCGCTCTCTTCGCCAACCGCGGCAAAGGGGTTTGCGGCACTTTGGTGAAGCTCGGCATCGTTCGTGAAACGAGACTGCCGAAAACAGGTCATTGATAGGTAGGGAGGGATAAGGTTTTACCTCTTCGTGGAAGAGAATCGGGACTATTCCCACAACTTAGCTACCGAACTTCTTTGTCAAGAATCAATCTAAATCTTTTAGCATTAAGAGGTTAGACTGTAGTGTGCAGCACAAAAATCTCAGACCCTCCTGGTAACGCAATTGCACCTTCACGTTCAGCCGATCTACGGCCCCTATATTAGGGTACTTAGGTGTCGGCAGGGCAATTGTCCATTTATGAGACCTGAAATCAATCAGGTGTTGGATTCTCCGACCACGGCTAGTCTTGTCCTAGGCCAAGGTTCCGCTATGCAAACCTTGAACGCGATGGTCGCCGACATCGCGCGTACGGATATTGCCGTTCTTTTGATCGGAGAGAGTGGGACCGGTAAGGAAGTCTACGCGAGACTCATTCATCGCCTCTCTGGGCTGAATGAAGCACCGTTGCAAAAAATTAGCTGCGCAACACTCGATCCCGGTCGCCTTCTTGGGCAGGCACGGGATTGCTTGCGAGCTGTGGCAGAGGGCCATAGTGCGGGCTCGCTGTTTCTGGACGGAGTGGAGGAGCTGGATTTAGCCTGCCAGCGTGTGCTGCTCTCGTTGCTCCCGGACGGCGAGCCGAACGGTAAAACGGGAAAAATCACCGCGCGACTGATCTCCTCCACTAGCCGCAACCTGGAAAAGGAAACCGACGCGGAGCACTTTCGCCGCGAGCTGTATTTCCGGATCAACGGGGCGTGCCTCCGCTTGCCGCCTTTGCGCGACCGCAAGGAAGACATTCCGGCACTGTTGGAATACTTTTTAGCCAGACATGCCGGTGAGTTGAAAAAGGTGCCTCCGGTTTTGAACAACGAAGTGATGGAACTTCTCGCCTCTTATAGCTGGCCGGGAAATATTCGCGAACTGGAGAATGTGGCAAAGAAGATTGTGGCTGTCGGAGATGCCCAAGTGGCGCTCGGCGATCTGCGAGTTGCGCCGCTGGGGCTCACGGCGGTGGATGCCGGACCGCAGGTTACGTCCCTCAAGCTGGCTGCCCGCGCTGCGTCGCGGCGAACGGAACGTGAGCTGATTCTGAAGGCGCTCGAGCGCACGCACTGGAACCGAAAGCGCGCCGCTCAAGAATTGCAGATCAGCTATAAAGCCTTGCTATATAAGATTAAGCAAACCGGCGCATGGATATCCGGATCTGAGGAGTAGTAGGAGGATGTAATGAATTCTTCGACCGGCCTGGTTATGGCAGCTTGGCTGGCTTTTGCTTTCGGGCAGACGCAGGAAGTGCGGAAACCGGTTGCAACAGGAACGTCAGGTCACACCGAGTCGAGTGCCAAGTCCGCGACGACACCGCAGGGGACGTTCAATGATGCGGATTACAAGATTGGCCCGCAAGACGTTCTGCGCATTGATGTTTGGAAAGAGGCAGAGGTTACGCGCGCAGTTCCTGTCCGACCGGATGGAAAGATTTCTTTGCCGTTGTTGAACGACGTGCAGGCCGCTGGTCTGACGCCCATGAAACTCGCCGCAGTTATCGCGGATGGCTTGACCAAATATATTAATAATCCACAGGTTACCGTAACTGTATCAGAAATTAATAGTCGACGGATTTACGTGACTGGAGAAGTCTCTCGCGCTGGCGCCTTTCCGCTGCTGCCCAACATGACCGTTTTACAAGCGCTTTCGAGCTCCGGCGGGTTCACACAATTTGCCAAGCTCAAGAACATCTACGTCTTGCGGACCGAAGATGGCAAACAGGTGAAACTTCCCTTCAACTACAAAGACGCAGTCCACGGCAAGACGCCTGAACAAAATGTTTTGCTGCAAGCGGGTGACGTAATTGTAGTTCCTTAGAGGATGCAAATGAAACGACACATAAGATTCCTGGTAGGATCGGCCACCATGGCAACTCTCTTCCTCGGCGCTGGTTCAATCTCAGCGCAGGAGGATAGCTCGGGGCCAAAGCCTCCAGCACGCGAGTACCCGCCGCTGATCGAAGGTTTGGGCGACCAGGAGCCAACGACTAACTTGAATCCCGACACCCGCCCGCTGACTGGCGTGCAGAATCCTACGCTGGGCACGCCAGGAATTCGTCACAGTTACTGGGTGCCCGGGTTCCAGTACGGAAACACCGTCCAATCAAATGCGCTGTACCAAGCAACGTCTTCGGGCTGGAATACGACCAGTTTTGTGGTGGGAAACTTAAGTCTCCTTGATGCTTGGGGCCGGGCGCAGTTGGCCGTGAACTATTCAGGGGGTGGAAGCTTTTCCTCGGACACTGTACAAGGCAATTCTCATTTTCATCAGTTTGGGCTCGCGCAAACGTTCGATTGGGGCAGATGGCAGCTGTCCTTCCTCGACCAGTTTTCGTACCTCCCCGAAACGCAGTACGGGTTCGGCGCCGGGACAGGTCTGTCCTTTCCAGGTGTAGGTGGTTCTCTCGCCCCTCCCCTGACAGGTTTACAGAATAGTTATATACCCAACCAGAGTATTTTCACAACGTTTGGCCCGCGTTACAGCAATGCCGTTGCAACTCAAGTGGCATACACAGTCAGCCCTCGAGGGTCAATCACGGCAGCGGGATCGTACGGCGTTCTTCGTTTTATTGAAGCGGGAAACATCGAGAGCAATAATGCAAACTTCAATGTGGGTTACAACTACAACTTGACAAGAGTAGACACGCTCGGGGTTCAGTACCGCTTTAGCGGCTATCGCTATATTGGCGACCCCCAGGCGATCAACGATCAAGTCGTCCAATTCATGTACGGTCGCAAGATCACCGGAAGGATTGCTCTGCAACTATTCGGCGGACCCGACGTGTCCACATTTCGCGTGCCAGTTAGCAATTCCTCGAGCAGAGTTTCGGGATCCGGAGGGGCCAATCTCACCTACGCGTTGAACCGCGGCAGTTTGGGGCTAACTTATAATCATGGTATCAGTGGCGGGAGTGGGGTTTTCACCGGGGCGAACACAGATCAATTGCAACTTAGTCTCGGTCGTCAACTGTCCCGGGAATGGGCGACGAGTCTCAACTTTGGCTATTCCCGAAACGGGAGTGTTAGCAGTTCTGCTTCTTCACAGACCTATAATTCATGGTATGCGGGTGGTGGGCTGAGCCGACCTCTCGGACGAGACACCAATTTTGCGGTCGCGTACACAGCCCAAATCCAAACATCGAATCAAATTGTTTGCGCCGCGGGTACTTGCAGCACGAACTTCACATCGCAACAGATTACGCTGGCGCTCCAATGGCATACGCGACCCTTCGTGTTGCGCTAGGCCTGATTCGCCAGAATACTGAGGCGTGCGGGATAATTGTTTGACCGAAGAAATTTCGATAACCTATTGTAGGAGATAACGAGAGTTTAGCGACCATGTACAAGAGCTTTTTCGGGCTGAAAGAAAATCCGTTCAACGTCAATCCAGATCCGCGCTACCTCTTTCTTACCAAAGAGATCGAAGAAGCGCTGAGCGGGTTGATGTATGGCGTCCAGAACCGCAAAGGCTTCATCACGCTCATCGGTGAAGTTGGTACGGGGAAAACTACGCTCGTAAACCGCCTTGTGGACTGGTTGCATCAACGGCGGGCAAGGACTGCGTTCCTATTTAATTCCCGGATGAATACCAATCAATTGTTCGATTTCATTCTGGCGGAATTTGGTATTTCTTGTGAGTCTCGGACCAAGAGTCAGCAGTTGATGAAACTAAATCAATGGCTTCTCGAGCGTTACCGTGCCGGTGAAACCACCGTGCTGATCGTAGACGAAGCACAGAATCTGACCTACCCAGTGCTCGAGGAAATTCGGTTATTGACCAACCTTGAGACATCGACGGAGAAGCTGTTGCAGATCGTACTTTCTGGACAGCAAGAATTAGAAGAGAAGCTGAAGCTGCCGCAACTGCGACAACTCCGCCAGCGCATCATGCTGCGCTGCAAGACGTCTCCTCTGACCAAAGAGCAGACCCATGACTACATCGCCGAGCGGCTAAGGATCGCGGGAGCCAGCGGTGAACTGATTTTCACTCCGAAAACCGTCGAAACGATCCATTTATATTCATTGGGTATTCCGCGCGTGGTGAATCTGCTTTGCGAGCACTCACTCATCAACGCTTACGTCGAACAACAGCGCCCGATCTCACCGAAAATTGTCGAAGACGTCGCACATGAATTTCAGCTCGACGAGGTCGAACCGACCGCACCGGCAGGAAGCACACGTATCGACGCGGAAGTCTATAATTCAGAATCGTTCGTTCAGAATCTTGGAGAAGCGCTATCGCGATTCCGAATGAGTACCCATGTGAGTTCTTCAACGCGGGAACGGAAATAACTGTGACACTGTCAGCCCTCCTGGACATCCCGAACTAGGCTGACAAGAAACTCAAATCGCTTTCTCAATACAAGTCTTGGCTTCCTTCGAAGGTTCCGGCAGCAGCTCTAGTCAGTCGAGATCTTGTCCGCTTTCGCGACCGAAATCCGGTAGCATCCGGAGTTTTGCTCTGCTCGCGCAAGTTATGGCCCTGCTCTCTAAATAACTGCATTTTCTACATAACCGGTGATTCTTCTGGCTCACTGCGCTGCAGGAGCAATAGAACTGGCAACAGAAAGAGGAGGCCCAGCAAGAAAAATACGATCCCCCCTTGGCGATGCAATCTACCTGTCAGAAAACTGGGGTTCACATACATTGCTAACAGGGTTAGTGTCGCAATGCGGATCCCGTTCTTTATGATCATCATGAAGAGTCCGCAGACCACGAACAAAGCTTTCTTCCAGATACTCTTCAGGTAGAAATGAGCTACTAACAGAGCCAGGATCAACAGTGCCATGCTCGACCGGATCCCACTGCACTCGCGGGCCACCTCAATATTTACGCGTGCGAGGTGGAAAACGAATCCCTCGCGAAGAAATGGAACACCGATCGAATCAAACAGCGCGGCCGTAATCTCAGTGGACCCTCTCTGCAGGACAAGGATGGCACGGTTGAGAAGGAACTCCGGCAAGGGCACCGTGAGGAAGAGAAAGAAAAGAGAGAATCTGGCATCCTGAAGGGCGGATCTACCAAAAAAAAACGCAAATCCCGAAATCCAAAAAAGGACGAGGGCTAGCATGTACCCCGTTAGATTACTGGTCAGTGTCCAGTTTGCACCAGACCATGTTGTCCAGGCGTACGAGAAAGCAGCGCCAAAGAAGAGAAAAACAGCAAAGGGGATATCAGAGGAGAGCCGATCAAACACAATCCGCCGCTCGAGATAAATTACCCAAGCTGAAATGATGGGAATTAGGAGAATGTGGGAGGCATCATCATTCTGCAGGGCGAAATGGATCATCCATCCCAGAGGACGCGCGAACAGAACCAAGGATACGGCGATCCAAAGGCCAAACCCCAGCCAAGGCGCGGAGCTTCTTTCTTGAGCTCGACTTAACTTCACCTTCGCCCGCCTCTTTCAATCCTGAGTCATACTACCGCACCAGGGGGAAGCGACGAAGTACAGGGTCGAGGTATGTTTCGAAGAGCAAGAGTGCCAGCGATGAAACTAACACGCAGGCAACAGAAGCTTTCCAGCGGCACTCGGCAGAACCGGGGAACAGGCAGACGCCAGCCGAGCCCAGAATTTCTGACCTGGTCCAATCCGCAATAATTCTGGATTGCAGACGACCAGTGGAAAATAGCCGCGAGCGAGAGCCAGAATCACTGTATTCGCCCCCGGTCAGGAGCAACGACTCCAAGCGGATATGTCCTTGTTTTTGTGAGAGTTACGCAGAGAAAAAATTTAGAACTATGTGCTAGCAATATTCACTAAGGACGACCTCACCAGCTTTAGTCGCGGGCGAATTACATCGGTCGACAAGCTCCTAAGTCACTTGCTATCATTGAGTTACGCAGGCGCTATTTGCATTCTGAGCGTGGCACCCATTGTGCAAGGATAACAGGTCTACTGGCAAGGGTCCCACTGTGACTCTAATGGCGGTAGCTTGTTTTGCGAGGGGATAAAGTGAGTCTGAGCTCTGGCTTCGTCGGGTCGGTAGCTGCCTTAGGGGGCCACACAGGCCGTGACCCTTGGTATGCGTTGCAAGTGCGCTCTCGCTATGAGATGGGTGTCGCTCGTCATCTTCGTGGCATGGGATACGAAGAGTTCCTGCCCCTCTACGAATGCCGCAAACGGTGGTCAGATCGAATCAAAGAAGTGCAGGTACCTCTCTTCCCCGGTTACCTGTTTTGCCGATTTGATCTCCAAGACCGGCTCCCAATTCTCAAGACTCCCGGTGTTATTCAGGTTGTTGGGTACAATCGCCAGCCTATCGCTGTCGACGAGGACGAAGTAAAGTCAATTCAGACGGCAGTTTCTTCAGGGATTCCAAATCAGCCCTGGCCCTTCTTGAAAGTTGGCGCGAAAGTCCGAATCGAATCAGGTCCTCTCCGTGGCCTCGAAGGAGTATTGGTGGAATTCAAGGGCAATCGACGGCTCATTCTGTCCGTCTCCCTTCTCCAACGCTCCGTTGCTGTTGAGATGGATGCTGCGTTTGTGAGATCCGAGGTCACTTCGTTTGCGCCGCGGTTGGAAAGCACCTACCTACAACCACGCCCTTTGTCGGTCGCCGGAGATTAGTCCAGCTCGAAGCCCTAGAGGAGTCCTTGAGTTATCGGGAATGAGTTTTCTCCTTTAGCGCACCTGTTTTCAGGGCTATTACTCTCGAGCTGGATTTTTCAGGTGCAAGACAAGCCTCGAGGTATCACTCCTTCGGCTAAGTATACTGTTATCTGTTACTTAGAGTTAGACTCAACGCGAAGCTGTTTGGTATCAGTCAGGGTGCCCATTGGTTCGCGAATTGCACCCGTTCAAGTAGGCAGTCTCTGGCGGAACTGCAAAGAACCGAGCTGGTTGCGACTAAATGTCGGGGAGCCCCAGTCGCTATTTGCCAAACCCGGGCCGACGCGGCCGGTTTCACTCTTTTTCGAACGTCGTAGGGTTGCACCTAGTAACAGAACTGCTTTTGTGGTGAGAGCGCTGAGAACGGCTAAGCACAAGGACCCTGCCCCAATGATGGCAAATGCGAAGACCGCGAGCGGAAAGAACGAACCGTATTCGCGGATCAATGGAGACTCGTTGCGTCCTGTACCCTGGTCTCACCTCAATCCGTCGGACCTCACGCAACGGATTCTGCCCAAGGACGTTTTTCATGGGCTGCTTTGTCTCGAAAGAAAGCGAGCGGAGCGCTCTAAGAAACATCTGTTGCTGA
>Ga0210409_10002728_pt1 | contig 20611 bp, 24 predicted proteins | sample IncBWH17MmetaG_FD_161649 | JGI IMG/M metagenome (GOLD analysis project Ga0210409, IMG submission 161649) | Forest soil microbial communities from Barre Woods Harvard Forest LTER site, Petersham, Massachusetts, United States - Inc-BW-H-17-M | ecosystem: Environmental > Terrestrial > Soil >...
GACTCGGCATGGCGAATGAAGGTAAGGTATTTCATGGCTCCTCCCGGGGTTTTCCAGTGACACGACGAACGAGCCCGGGCGGAATCGACACGCAAGCTGTCTTTTTTCCGGCCATGGGGGGCCTGATTCCCGTGGGCCGGTGCGATCCACTGCTCGCTTGCGGAGTCTCATGCTTGGCGTCGAGACACGGGTAGCGCAAGCTTATGAGCGAAGCGGCAGGCACGCCCGAGGCAGCCCACGATGTTGTTTCTACGCGGATTGTTCGATCGCCTGTTTCTGGCGGGCGCTGTCGTGGCCGGGGGTCTGGCGCCCGGCTTCATCGCGCAATATCGGCAGCGGTTGGGGGGGCGACTCGATCAGGCCCGACTCGATCTCGACTCCTGGCAGAGAATCGCTGACCAGTTCTATCATGGCGATCTCGACAAGCTGATCCAATATCACCTGATCAGCAATGACGCGACGTTTCACGCCGAAGGCAGCGTCATCCAGTCTCTCATCGTCACCGTGCAGCGACTGCAAGGCGCCGTCGACGCCCTGCACAGCAGCTTATTTCATCAGATCGGGTACCTGATGCTGCACGCGGACGCTAGCCTCATGCGCGCCACCGCCACTGACTGGGTGCCAACGTTCGCGCTCTCCATCGAAGGGATACTGTTCGCACTGCTATTTGCCGTTGCGGTCTGGTTGCTGTTTCACCTCTTGTGGTGGCTGCTGGCGCTCAGCGGCAGTTGGTTGCTTGGCGCCGCCCACCCATCACGCCCCAACAGGCAGACTCGAACCTGATGAAAGGCACCACGACGTGGAGCGTCCGTTGCGTGACGCGGGCTCATCAGTCGTCCCGCAGCGTAGCGTGCGGGCTCGCCACGGAATCGTTGAACCTCTTGAAGAAGGTGTCATAGGTGCCGCTTGCTGCAGCAAAACGTAATGGCTTCACCCGCTCCACGCAGATCTCAGTCGCCTGCGGCGAGGTCCGCAGGATGCTCACGGTCTCGGCGATAAATTCCTTGAGCGGCATGGCGCTCGGGTCGCTCGCCTGCCGCGCTCCGAGCAGCTCTGTCTGCACGTAGGGCGGTATGAGCTCCAGCACCTGGATGCGCGTATCCCGGAGCTGGTAGCGCAGCGATTGTGTATAGGAGTGGATCGCTGCCTTGGTCGCGCAATACGTCGGAGTGTTGGCCAGTGGCACGAACGCCAGTCCCGACGAGACTGTCATGATCGCGGCGCGCGGCTGTTCGCGCAGCAGCGGCAGCAGCGCCGCCGTAAGACGAATCGGCCCCAGCAGGTTAGTAGCAATCGTCGCCTCGGCATCCGCGAGCCCACCCTGTTGCAGCATTTCACTTCGCATGATGCCGGCGTTGTGAATCACGACATTCAGGGCCGGGTACTGTCGCGCAAGTTTTTCGGCAAAACCGCGGATCGCCTCGGCGCTCCCGATATCCAGGACCGCGCTCTTCATGCCCGGGTTCGCCGCGGCTGTCTCCTGCAACCGCCCGGCGCGGCGCCCGGCGATCACGACCTGATTGTCGAGCGCATGAAAAGCCTCAGCAAGAGCACGCCCGATGCCCGAACCCCCACCCGTGATCAAAATGGTGTTGCCCGTCAGTTGCATGGCACTCCTTCTCTCACGCCTTCGCTAGCAGCCTTGGCATGATTCGGACAGCTCGGTGCGCGCTTGGCCCGCGTAGCTTACTGCAGATCTGCGCAGTCGGACCTATTCCAAACTGATTACCAACTTGCCACGCACGTGGCCCTTTTCCAGGTAGCGCATAGCCACCGGCACCTCGCCCAGGCTGTACTGTCGGTCGATGACCGGCGTTAACTTTCCTGCTTCCATGAGATCGCGCAGAGTGTTCAGATCCTCGGTTTTGTTCGCATCCGCCAGGAAGCTGACAAACTTCTGGCTCACAAATGGTGTAAGTACATATGCCTTGAGGAACCTGCCCAGTGGCCCGATCCACGGGTCATCGCTCGGCGCACCGACGATGACCAGGATGCCGTGGGGAGTTAAAACGGGCCGGTGGTCCAGGAGCGCGTGATTTCCGACGGTGTCCAGAATCAGATCGTAACGTTGCGTTCCCTTGGTGTAATCCTCTTTGGTGTAATCAATGACGTGATCGGCACCAAGGGATCGCACCATCTCCACGTTGCCGGTGCTGCAGACGCCGGTGACATCTGCGCCAAACGCTTTGGCGATCTGCACGGCGAAGGTGCCCACGCCACCGGAGGCACCATTGATCAGGACCTTCTGCCCCGGCCCGATGCGCCCGCTGTCGCGCAGGCCCTGCAGTGCGGTGATTCCGGCAATCGGTACCGAAGCGGACTGCTGAAACGTCATGTTGGCTGGCTTCAGGGCCAACCCTGCCTCGGTCGAGGTCACATACTCCGCCAGAGCTCCGTCTGCCGTCCCGAAAATTGCGTCACCCACCTTAAACAGTTTGACGTCTTTGCCGGCCGCCTCGACCGTTCCAGAAAAGTCGACGCCCAGTCGTGTGAATTTCGGTCTCCCCATCCCTACCTGCATGCGCATGACGTAGGGCGTGCCGCGCATGAAGTGCCACTCGAGCGGATTGACGGACGCCGCATGAACCTTTATCAGCAGTTCGTTGTGCGCGGGAGTTGGTTTCGAGACATCCTCGAGCTCAAGGACATCCGGCGACCCATATTGGCGATAGACGATGGCCTTCATCCGCACTGCATCGCTGGGAATGATTTGCGCCGGCGCCGGCGCTGAGTTGTGAGACAACGCCACCGCCAGCGCTGCCAGCGCCACTGCTGCCAGCACCAGGATGGTGCTTCCGATTTTGGAAGATAGAGTCATTGACCTGGCACTCCCGGAAGCAACTACGCCCGCATTGGTCGCACTGTGACAGCATTTAGCTTCCAGCACATGGCGCGAGCGACGAACCGTTAGTCCAACGCGCTGGTTGTGGGATTGCAGGCAGATCAAGACTGGGTGACGTGCGCGAACCTGTCCGGGCAACGTGGTCCGCGTCCGGTGATCCGGAAAAGAAAGCTCCTTGAACAGCCGCTGCGCCCCGCCCGCATCGGCGAGTGCCGATGCGGTGGGTTCCACCGACGCGGCTAGTGGAATCTCAGCATCGCTCCTTTGACCATACGGGTACTCGAATAGAGCGCTGCATGACCTGCAGCGTCCACGCTATAACAGTCGGTATCCGTACCGTTGGCCATTCCGTCGGCCGCACCCTGCGCCGTGACATTCGAAAACGTGCTGCTCAGGCAGAGGAGCAATGACGCGGAGTCCTTGGCCGAGATGGTGTAGTCAACCGTCTCCTCGGCGTCCATCGTGCTCATCTTCGAGTCGTGGTAGTACGTCAGGTCATCGACCTTACCCGACATGCCGACCGTTATCGTGGCCGGAAACGGCACAAAGGTTGCTACGACGGCGTACGGTGAGCCGCTGCTCGACACGTTGCCGAGGGGTACGTATGGATTCGTGAGGTAGTACGCCGTTGCAGTGCTGCTCGCGAGCGGGGCGGGGTCGTTTGCCTCTGTGACCGTAGTCTTGTCCCCCGTACCGTAGGCCGGAGCAGAACCATTGAACGTCGTCGCGCCGGCATTCGGCGCGCTCGTCACGTCGAGGCTGAACGAACCCGCCAGGCTTTCGGCTCTCAATGTGTATTGATGCGGGGTTTGCAGATAGCCGACCAGGGCTGCCTCCCCCGGAGCCGACGACATATTCATAGGCACCATGGGAATAGGCACCATGGGTGTAGGAACCATCATCGGCGGCGGTGTGGAAGTCATGGAGGACGAACCACCCCCACCACCCCCGCCTCCTCCGCCGCAGCCGCTCAGGACCACGACGGATACCAGGTTAACGGCCAGCAATGAACGGTGTTTCATAGGGTCCCTCCGTTACCTTGACGGCATACCAAGAGTCGCCGGCGCACCTGCGGACCAAGGCCAGGCAGCCGGAACGCGCGTCAGGTGGCGGCGGCAGATGGCTAGGCGCAAACATACGCCCATCCGCCTGATGGCGGCAAACCACGCTAAGAGTGCCCTGGCAGCCCCGCCCCGCCAGCTCGCGTCCGGATGACATAATCCTGCCTTTGCTGGCACCACTGCCGCAATGATTACGACCTCCGAGCTCACCTGTCCGACTGCGGGCATGTGGCGCGCGAGACCATGCCAACAGATGCATGCATCTACTTCTACGACTGCCCGGGCTGCGCGGCGGTGCTGAAGCCCAGGGCGGGGGACTGCTGCGTGTTCTGTTCGTACGGGTCTGTCGCCTGCCCCCCGGTGCAGGCGGCCGCATCATGTTGCGGTCCGCAAGCGGCCGATGAACCATGAGGCCGCGGGCTCAGGCCGGCAGCTGCAGGGGCGCGACGCTCATTTGGGTTTGACCAGCGTCTCTTCTTTTAGCCCGCACTTGGGACAGGCGTAGATTTGAACGATAACACCAGGGGTCGTGTGTGGCCGGCTGCGGGACACGCGCCAACCGAGCTCACCGCACCTCGGGCATAGCTGCCCCTGCGGATTCGCCAGTTCCTGTGCCTGACCCTTCAGAGCCGCGTTCTCGTTCAACAACTCGTCCAGCTGCAGTTGCATTTCTGCAAGGTCCAGCAGAAGGGCGTCGAGAATTCTCTTGAATTCCCCCTCCTTCATCTTTTCGCTCATGGTGCGCAGGCGGGTTGCGAGAGCCAGCGCCTGCGAAAGCGACGAAGTCAGGTCGGTCATGACCTGGTCAGTATAAGGTGCGGCCGCATTTTCCCCCAACAATACCGGCGCGCCCGGCACCTCTCGTCGGCGCGCAGCACACCGGCTACTGTGCCTGCGGTGCGGGCAGGCTCATTCGTCGTCCCCGCTGGCGCTGACCTCGAGGACGCGAGTGCCCCAGTTTCGCAGGCCGTCAACGGTCTGCCTTGCAAGGGGCGGCATGTACTCGGTTGCCAGCCAGATGCTCTCACCATTCGGATCGACTATGGCAAACGAGTAGTCACCCCAGCGCGTGGCGTTTGGATCGTAAGCACCGCTGCCGAGTGCGGCGACTTTGATCCGGCCGAACGAGCGCCCGTCCTCAGACATGCGCGCATAGGCGGCGCTCGCGAAAAAATCCGGACCCGAGAGCGTGAACACCATCGCCGCGCTCCCATTCGGGCTGACCTGAATCGCGGGGTAGAACAGGAAATTCCCGGCTGACGCCACGTACCCTTGCCCGGTTATATCTGCGCCGGTGATCCGATGATGGTGCACTCGGGGACGAATTCTGAACCAGGCATTGGCCGACAGCTGAGTGGGATCCCCGGCCACGGTGAACGCGGTGTTCAGCTCACCCCACAATTCTCCCCCGATGAACTGCGCTTGCTGCATGCGATCATCGCCGGTGTTCAACAGGCTCGCCGAGCCTTCCTGTACCGCGTTGGGCGGGACTCCGAACACTTCCGAGGTGATCACGACGCTCGTCAATCTAGGAATTCCGCCCTCGGCTACCGCCTCCTGATGACTCAGGGCCCACACACCGAGGCGGTTATCGAATGTTCCGGCAGGATCAATCGACTCCAGAAAGTATTCGGCGTCGGCATCCGCTCCAGGCTGCGTGATGGCGGGCTGCACGGAAAATGCCATGTCTCCCGCAATCGTCAGATTCTCAAACTGGACGAAGTGAACCGTGGCCGCTCCCTTGACCAGATCGCGCTTGGAAATCGCATAAATCTGCGCGCCGTTCGCCTGCGGCCCCAGGATCGAGAACTCGTTCGTGGCGATGTATATATTCTCGCCGTCGATCCCCAGCAGCGGCTGATCGCCAAAGCAGGGGCAGCCGACATGAACGGGTGTGCCGCTGGTACCGTCATCAGTCGCCTCGAGGTGGTAAACCGTCCACGGCGTGGTGGGATCGCCCGATGAATTTACCGCGATGTCCGTGCGCGCCTCGATATTGTCGGCGGAGATAAAGAGAATGATCGCGAACCACGTGTGCGTCGACTTATCAAAGTAGCAGCGCGGATCGCTCGTGAATTCCGCCAGCCCCTCGTTGAACAGCACGTTGACATTGAACGGCCCGGCGACCGCGGAACCATTACGCCGGTAAATCGTAAAAGCTGAGTTCACCGGTTCGACTACGAAGCCATTGCCGACGCACAGCCCCTGGTCGGGCGGCTCAAATTCGGCGCCGAAGTTGGTAACGCCGCTGTCGAGGCTGCTCACACCGTCGAAGTTACTCAGGATGGCTTTGGAGTGCTCGGAATCCAGCAGCAGCGGAGCTGTCAGTGGTGACGGGCTTGATGAGGTGGCAGCCAGCGCGCGGCTGATTCCCGCGGAATTTGCGGCAACCGGGTTCTTTGGGTGCAGCAGGCGCGCGCCCCTTGGTCGAAGAACTGCCGGTGCCGCGCCTGCCAGCTGCCGCGAGGACGCGGACTCATGCAGCAGGTCAACCGTCGCGACGCGCGCGAGCGTTCCAGCTCTCGCGTGACCAGCGGACGGTTGCGCGGCGAGCGGGAATGGGATGCACAAAAGAGCCAACCCGAGTGCCGTGATCGTGACCGTCTGTCTCATTTGTCTTCCCCTTCTTATTCATCTTCGGCCATGAGATGCCTGGTGCTGCCGGAGGACAGGAATCCCCAGTCGCTGCCCCGTATGCGCGCGGCAAATCACAAAGTCAATGGCAACGATGCTGCGGCGGGGCGGCTAAGTCCCAAGAGTACCGCGGTGCACCAACTGCTGTCGATTTGCAGGCCGTTCCCACGCTCGCTGCCGCGCAGCAACGCGCCGCGCCCTTGAGCCTGGCCGGTGGCGACGAGCGCAATCATTCGTAACCTCGCACCGATGCCTGTAGTCTTCGCCTGTCCGTGCAACCTCAGGCATTAGGGGGGTCAGATGCCATCCGGGGGACACACGACAGTCATCCAAAGGGTCCTGGAGCGCCGGGCGGCTAAGCCCCCGACGACCGACGAGGGGACCACGGCGACTGTCGCAGTTATGGTCCGTACGCTGCGCCCGCCGAAGGCGCTGCTGGTCTTTCTGGACTCAGCGCTGCGGCAGCACATGGAGCGGCACATCACGCCGGATGTCCTGGACTTCGAATCCGTCGCCGACGAGCAGGAAGCCATGCGCCGGTTCGGCGCCGAGTTTCGCCCGGTAGTGCTCACCGATAGCCAGGAGCTGATACGCAAGCTGCGGTCGCGGTCCGAAGCACGGGCACCCTTTATCGTTTACGTGGCGGAAATGGATGAAGCCGCGGAGCGCGAAGGCGGCCTTGCTGCCGGCGCCGACGAGTGCATCGGGCGGCGGGTGAGCGATCGGGAGCTGGACGCGCGTATCCGTTCGGCGCGGCGGATCGCCGAGCTTGAGTCGGTGTTGCGCATCACCCTGGAAGAGAATCGCAAGCTGTCGGCGACAGACGATCTGACACGCACCGCCAGCCGGCGCTTCTTCGGCAAGCACTTCCCGCGCGAGGTCGAACGCGCGGCGCGTTACGGGCGCGCCTTGTCCCTGATTCTGTGCGACATCGACCACTTCAAGACGATCAACGACACCCTCGGCCACGCCGCCGGTGATCAAACCCTGCAACAGTTCGGCCCGCGGCTGCAGCAGGTCCTGCGCCGCGGGATCGATTGGGTGGCGCGGATCGGCGGTGAGGAATTCGCGATCGTCATGCCGGAGACCGCTTATGAACCAGCGCTCGAGGTCGCCCGCAAGTTGCGGGCCGCCGTCTCACACACTGCCTTCAACGCTGGCAACAAGAGCATTCATGTGACCGCAAGCTTTGGCCTGTGCGGCATGGACAAGGTGCCGTCCGGCGAGCCCCGGCTGGCCGAACGGGTGCTCAAGCTCGCGGACGCAGCGCTCTACGGCAGCAAGAAGGCCGGCCGCAATCGCGTCACGGCCACGAATCTCAAGGGTACGCAAAGTGCCCCGGGACCTGGTAAGCCGTGACGGCTGGGAAATCACCCGGGCCCTGGAGGCCTGCTGCTGCGAGGCCAATCGGGTCAGACCTCAAGACGTTCTTCGTACGGAACCACTTCACCGTGTTCCACGTAGCGGCGCATGACCCGCAGGTACATCGCCCAGCAGTAGCACGACACCCGCCAATGCTCATTCGCTGTTGGCCAGCCGGTGTGGTAAAAGCGCACGCGCGTTGATTTGTCCTCAGCTCGAAGCTCGAATCCCACGCGCGTGCCCATCCAGTCTGAGTCGGCCCTGGTAATTTTCAGTTCGAAGGTTGAATCGGGCACATAGCGGGTTACTTCACCCGCCCAGTCATAACCCGGGCCGAATTTAAGCAGGTATTCGGCGCCCAGTTGTGGTCTCCCGGTCGAAGCCTTGGTCCACCACTGGGCCAGGCCTTCTGGCGTGGCTAGCGTTTGAAAGACTCGCTGGGGCGTGGACCCGACGGGAAATTCATGGATGATTTCCGCCATTGTTGAACTCCAGGGCCGGAACTGGGAGCTGATCATTCGCCGTCGCCGCTCGCAGCAGAAATTCTACGCGAATTGAGCCTGGGGGAGACGTGAGCGATGTTCGGCCTCCGTTCCGCGAGCAATCCTTGAGGTAGCGACGCGCAACAGGCTAGGCTGAGCCGAACATGCCTCAGCAAGCACACTTGGCCGCCGTGACTTCTGCGAATGCGAAGGAGCCCCGATAATGAGCCGGGCGTTCGTGCGCGAGTCTGACGAGGATCCGGCAGCCCTTCCTGAGCGGGCGGTCAGCCCTAATCCCAACTTCGTCACGCCACGGGGCCTGGCAGCCATCGAGACGCGCGTACGTGAGCTGGAGGGCGAGCGGCAGGCAGCGCGCGCCGCCAACGATGCTGCACTGCGCGCGCGGGTGGAACGCGACCTGCGCTACTGGAGCGCACGGCGCGCCAGCGCTCGCCTCGTGGGGCCAGCGGCCCTGACTGACCGCGTGCGCTTCGGCATGCGCGTAACACTGCAGCTGGGAAGCGGTGCGCGGCAGGCATTTCGCCTGGTGGGCGAAGACGAAGCGGACGCCCCGCAGGGGCTCTTGAGTTGGATGGCGCCGCTCGCACAGTCCCTGCTCGGCAGGCAGACCGGTGACACTGTGCCCTATCAGGGCGTCGAGGCGCAGATCCTCAGCATCGAGCCGTGAAGCGACACCGTCGGAAGCTGTAGGTCGCGCCCAGCAAGCCGTGCCGCTACGGTTTCTCCCACGACTCGGTGGGGAGGTTGGGCGGCTTGGGGAGCGAGCGTATGTAGGTGACCAGCGTCCACACCCCCTCCTCGCCGAGCGTGCGGCCGAAGGCGGGCATGCCCTTCGGACGCCCGTAGTAGATCGACATGAAGACTTCGCCGTCCGCACCACCGTAACGCCAGCGACCCGCTCCGAGGTTAGGTCCCACCGCGCCCGAGGCGTCTGCGGCATGGCAGCCGTCGCAGTTCATCGCCGTGAACAGCAGTGCGCCGTTCGCCGCAACCGCCTTGTCGCCCTGATGAGGGTTGTGCAAGGTCGCGCCGGCTGGCACGCGGCCGCCGGCGGACACGTGCGCTTCGTAGGCAATCGCGGGCGGCGCCGCTGCGGCGTCAGCTGCGGCTGTCGTCGCGGGCTGTTGGCAGGAGCTCAGCGCGAGTGCAGTGAGGGGCAGCGCCGCGAGCACCGCGCAGCGGCGGCTTGCGTGAGCCGGGGCGCGCGCGCTCATAGGCCGAAGATCCAGACGATGCCGCCCTGACTGGTGTGGCGCGCAATGTCCTTCATGTAGTCGGCCGGCGCCCGCACGTCAGCAGGATCATCCGAACGCACGTCCCCGGTCAGCAGCAGCCAGTCGCCGCCGATGCCCGCGTAGACGGCTACGTACTGCTTGCCGTCGGGGGCCCGGTAGGTGATCGGGTTGCCGACGACGCCTGAGCCCACCTTAAATCTGGACAGCACCTTGCCGGTGCGCGCGTCCACGGACTTGAACCAGCCATCGAGGGTGCCATAGAAGGCGACATCGCCCGCCGTCACCAGCGCGCCGCTCCAGTTGGGAAACGCCTCCTTGTTCTCCCACACCTTTTTTCCGGTTGCCGCATTCCACGCCATGAAGGTACCGAGATAGCCGCCGGGGCCGGCGCTGTACGGGCTGTTGACGCCCGCGAACTGCGTACCTTTCAGGTAGGCAGCGCGTGTCGGTGTGTAGTCCATGCACAGGTTATTCGTGGAGGTATAGAAAAGATGCGTGCGCGGCGAATACGCCGGCGGTGAGGATGGGCTGACGCCGCCCTCCAGGCACGGGCAGATGCCCTTGACGGTCCCGCGCGATGCCCCGGTCTGCTTGTCGGGGTTGAGAACGGGCCGTCCGCTCTTGAGATCCACCGATCTCGCCCAGTTGACGTCTACGAAAGGTTCGGCAACCAGCAGCCGGCCGGTCGCCCGATCGAGCGTGTACGCAAAGCCGTTCTTGTCAAAATGCACCAGCGCCTTGGTGGGCTTGCCTGCCACCACCAGGTCCGCCAGCACCATGGCTCCGGTCGCATCGTAGTCCCAGTTGTCGTGGGGTGTGAACTGATACGCCCACACCAGCGTGCCGTCCTCGGGCCGGCGCGCCAGTACGCTCGCCGTCCACTTGTTGTCGCCGAGGCGCTGCTCGGCGTTGTAGGGTGACGCGTTGCCGGTGCCGTAATAGATGAGTCCGAGGTCCGGATCGTAGGACAGCCATCCCCACACCGGCGCGCCGCCGGTGCGCCAGCTGTCATTCGTCCAGCTGCGCACACCGAGGTCGGTGCCACTGTCGTAGGGCGGCTTGAAGTCCCCTGCCCTCGCCAGCATGTCCGCATCGGGTCCGATGTTGCGGGCGGTCCAGACCACGCGGCCTGATTGGAGGTCCAGCGCCTTGCTCCACCCATAGATCCCGAACTCGCCCCCCGAGGCACCGACGATGACCCGGTCCTTGACGACGAGGGGCGCCATGGTCACCGTCTCGCCGCTGTTGACGTCCGCGATCTGCGTCTTCCACAGCTCGCGTCCGGTTTTTGCATCCACCGCCACCGTGTGCCCGTCGAGCAGGTTGTAAATGATCTTGCCGTCTGCGTAGAACGCACCGCGGTTGACGGTATCGCAGCAGGAAACACCGATCGCATTTGCACTCACCTCTGGCCGGTACTTCCAGCGCAGGGGATATCCCTCCTTGGTGAGGTCGAAGGCGTACAGCACATTGGGCCAGGGCGTGACGACGTACATGGTGTCGCCGACCACCAGTGGTTGTCCTTCGTGCCCCGCGAGCACTCCGGTCGAGAAAGTCCACACCGGATGCAGCCCGGTCGCGTTGCGCGACGTGATATCCGCAAGGCGGCTGTAGCGGGTTGCGGCGTAGTCCTTCGCGGGCATCTGCCATTGCCCGTCATCGGCCGCAGCGGCCGGCGCGGCGCCGGCCGCCGGATTCGCGCTTGCGCCAGCTATTACGAGCCCCAGGATGATCGCGATCAGCGCCGCCGGAAGAGGCCGCATGGACTGTTTCCTTGTTATTGATCCGCGCTAAGGGTGAGACAGGCGGCCGTGTTGGTCAAGGTGCTGCCACGACGCCCGCCGGTCTTTACTGCCGCTCAGCAGGGGGCGACGCGGCTCCTGGCCCCGCAGTTTCCCAGGGTCGCTCACGTTCCAGGAGGACATTGAGGAGGTTATCCTGGAAGTTGATGTTACCGGTAAGGTGCTCGTGATCCACGCATAAGAAGAAAGCGTAGGCGAGTGGAAAGAACACATCCTCGGAGCGCGACACTGTGGGGTCCAGTGACTGGCGTGCCAGCAGTGAGGGCTTGGTGACCTCACCATCGCCGGGTTCAAGCATGAGCCGCGAATAATCCACGCCGGGCGCGGGAGCCTGAATTGTGTCCGGGAAGAGCCGCACTACGCCGCGGCCGTCGGGTGAAGTGCCGGGATCGCGCTCGAGGACGACCCGGGCCGGCGTGAGCGTACAGTCACCGCCAAACACGACCAGCTTCACCGGCGCATTTTGGGATTCGTTGTAAGTCAATGACCAGACAAAGCGTCGGGCGCGCTCGATACGCTTGGCAAAGTAGTACTGCAGAACGTCAAGCTGCCTGTTGCCCTCGGCGACACTGGAGTAACGCGACCGCACCCGCTGGGCGATTTCCGGGTTGAATATCGACCATTGAAATACCATCCAGGTGCCGACGAAATACAGATCCTGCTCCAGTGGCTTGCCCTTGATGTCTACGATCCAGTTGGTGACGGGGTGCGGCAGCAGCTGGTACACGCTCGGCATCGTCGCCAGCACTTCAGCCGGAATTGCCTGCCGGCCAACCTGGTGCCCGACCACCAGACTATGCAGCGCATTCACGGAACCCAGGTTGGGAGTGCCGAGCAGGATCGCGGTGCGAATCTTATCAGCGCCGCTGAAATTGGCGGGGAAGTCGTTGCCATCGAGCACATCGGTCACGCCGTACTGGATGTAGTAGCGGGTGATCAGGCCGCCCATGCTGTGGGCCACGATGTCCACTTTTAGTCGTGGATCGCCATAGTCGCGGCGAATCTGCTCGATCAGCGCGTCCAGTTTGCGTGCCGTGACTACGTTGTCCTGCCGCCAGTCATAAGGAAAGATGTAATAGCGTCGCCTGCCCGCCTCGGCGGGGCGTCCGGGCTCACCACGCAAATAGCCACCCTGGCGCTCCAGTGTCTCGATGATCGCGCCGTAGAAATCGCTCCCCAGCAGGCCGCGAAACAGATCGTAGGCTTCGAGCTCGTCCGGACGCGGCTCGAGTGTCGTCGGGTCGATGTCCAGTGCCAGGGAATGCGCCGAAAACAACACATTGAAGATCGACCCCGGCCACAGCTCGCGCCCGCTTTTTCGCTCGCGCAGCCGTGATCCGAGGATGCCCGGGACAATGATCACCGGCGGTACCTGAACGCGCTCCATGCCGCTTGCGTACAGCCTGCGCAGATCCGGGGTGCGGGACTGCCACAGTGCGGAAATGCCGAGCACGCCTGCCAGTGCCACACCCGCGAGCGCTATGCGTCTGGTCATCAGTTTCATGGTTGCCGGATCCTACGCGGCTCCGGGAACGCCGCGACTGACTTCACCTGTATGCCGGGCCCGTTGATCAGCCTGGGAATAAGGCACAGTATCAATGCCACTGGCGGGAGAGCGTTCATGTATCACCATCACGGCTTCGGCCTTCCCTGGCTCATCGTGGCGGCAATTGCGATCGTACCGTTCTGGCGTATCTGCAAGCGGGTCGGCTATTCGCCGTGGCTCAGCCTGTTAACCGCGATTCCGCTGGTGAACCTGATATTCATCTACTACCTGGCGTTTTCGACCTGGCCATCGCAAAAGAGCGCTGCAGCGGGTACCCCAGGGTCGACGCCAGGCTGAGCCGCCGGCAACCTAAGACCAGCGTGGAAACGTCACTCGAGGAAATCCAGACGAAGATCGCATTTCTGGAGCGCGCCAACGCGGACCTGAGTGACGTGGTGTTTCGGCAGCAGCGGGAGATTCAGGCGCTGGCGGCGAAACTCAAGGAATTCTCGGCACGCCTGCAGACGGCCGAATCGGGCGACGCCCCACGCGCACCGCAGGACGAACGTCCTCCGCACTATTGAGACGCTCTCCCCCCGGCCTTACGCCGCGACGAAAACAGCGTCAGGGTTGAGTCGGCGCTGTCCTGCGGATGATGCTCGTCGCCATGGTGACGATCGACGCGAGATCGCTGAGATCCCCCGGCACGACGAGCGTCGTGCTCTCCTTGGCGAGCTTGCCGAACTGGCGCACGTACTCCTCGCCGATGCGCAGTTGCATCGCTTCGATCCCGCCGCGATCGCTTAAGGCGCCGCCGACCCTGCGCAGGCCTTCCGCCGTGGCCGTCGCCACCGCGAGAATTGCGGCCGCCTGGCCATCCGCCTCGTTGATCTGCTGCTGTTTGTTGGCCTCGGACGCTTTGATGACGCGCTGCTTATCGCCCTCGGCCTGGTTGATCTTGGCGTCCCGCTCTCCCTCGGAAGCGAGCACCACGGCGCGCTTTTCGCGCTCCGCGCGCATCTGCTTCTCCATCGCGGTCAGCACATCCTTGGGCGGTGTGATGTTCTTGATCTCGTAGCGCATCACCTTCACGCCCCAGGCGACCGACGCCTTGTCGAGCTCGGCCACGACATTGGCATTGATGGTGCCACGGGCTTCGAAGGTCCGGTCGAGCTCAATCTTGCCGATCTCGCTGCGCAGCGTGGTCTGTGCCAGCTGGGAGATGGCGAAGTTGTAGTTGGTGATGCCGTAGGAGGCGAGATGCGGATCCAGCACCTGCATGTACAGCACCGCGTCGACACCCACCTGGACGTTGTCGCGCGTAATGCAGATCTGTTCGGCGACGTCGAGCGCCTGTTCTTTCAGACTGTGCCGATAGGCGACGCGCTCGACGAAGGGAATCAGAATGTGGAACCCCGCCCGCAGCGTGCGGCTGTACTTGCCGAGGTTCTCAATGACGTACGCGCTCTGCTGCGGAACGACCGTGGCGGTGCGCGCCACCACGATCACGGCAATGAGGGCGAGCGCAATGAAGACGTACGAGGTGTACATGCGAGGAGTCCCTGCAGGTTGACTAGCTGTCGGGTCGGACGAGGAGCGTAAGACCATGTACGCTGGCAACGCGCGCGCGGGCCCCCACCGGGAGCGGCCGTTCGCCGTCATTGCGCACCGTCCAGAACGTGCCGCCGAGCTCGGCCTGGCAGCTTTCCCCGGGAGCGAGGCCGACCTGCAGGGTAATCACGCCGCCGACGGGCCCGGTGTCCACGGACGGCGCGTTACCGCGCAGCCGCTGGTAGATGCGGCTGCGGAACGTCACCATCGAGACCAGTGCCAGAATCGCGAAAATGGACCACTGCGCCCACGCTGCGAGCGCCGGCGTCAGCGCCGTGATCATGCCGACCACGATGGCTGCGCTGCCGATGAAAACGAGGTAGAACTGCGCGTTCACGAAGGCCAGCTCCGCCCCGAGCAGTATCGCGCCGGCGATCACCCAGCCCCACCAGCTCATCTAGAGAGCCCCTCGTGTTCGGCGCCCGCGCGCCATCTGCTATCCGACAATTGTATACCGAAGCCACGGGCTCCCCTGCCGCAGGCGCGGATTTGCTGCGGCGGTCCCCGGCAGCGAAGATGGCACGGATGACGTCACAGGTACCCGACTCGCGCGACCGGTCAGCCGACCCGAGCGCGCACGAACTGGCGCGGCGGGCCTTACTGGCTTTCCTCCTCACCTTCATGCTGGCGCGCGCGCTGGTGTTCCTGATCATGGCGCGCCGCGTCCCCAACCTGTACCTGTTTCTTCACGACACGCACGTCCACCACCTCAACTACGGCATTTTTCTGCTGGCGGCGGTGGGTGGCTACCTGTTATTGCGCGCGCCGCGGGGGAATTCCGCGCGCCACGCGGCGTTTGCCTACGGCATCGCCATGGCGCTGACGTTCGATGAGTTCGGCATGTGGCTGCATCTGGGCGGCAGCTACTGGCAGCGCGTCAGCATCGACGCAATCGTGGTGGTCGCCGCGGTTCTGGCGCTGATCGCTTACGCGCGCACCATCAAGAGCTTCGAATCCCGCCACGTGTGGGCGTTTTCCGCGCTCGCCGCGGCGCTGGTGCTGTTCAGCCTCGTGCTCTACGACGCGGCGGTGCATATCGGCAGCGTGGCGGGGCCGCGCCTGCAGGCGCTCGAGCTTGCTTCCTCGCCCTGAAAGAGGCACGCCGCCAGGCGTGCTGCGCAGGCGGCCAGGCGTTTTGGCGTTCGCCATACTCCTCAGCGGTGTGCTGCCTGGCTGCGCCGTCTACAGCGCCTACGAGAAGTGTGGGGCGCGCGGCTGCCCGCAGGATGCGCAGATCAGCGCCGCAGTCCGGGCGCTGTTGGATCAGGATGGCGCCCTGCGGGCCCCGAATCTCATCTACGTGCAGACCCTCGATGGCGTGGTGTACCTGAGTGGCGAGGTGGCGACCGACCTGCAGCGCGAAACCGCGGCCAGCGCAGCGCTCGCGGTCCCCGGCGTGCGCCGCGTGGTAGACACTATCGGCCTGGAGTACTCGGGCAGATGAACGGCCAGAGCTCACTGCGAGGGCGTCGGCTGGATAGGCGGGACGGGTCGTGTCACGCGCTCGCGCAAGCCGGTAAGCGCGGTGGGCAGGTCGTTGCGCAGTGAGCGGTTCACGAGCACCTGCGGCACCCAGAATCCCGGATCGACATACACCTCGTACTGCACCAGGGTCGCTGCCCCGTCAGTGGTAGGCGTGAGCAGCCACGTACCCTCTTCATCCTTCAGATCGCCGCTGATGCGGCGGAACCGCACCCGGCGGGGAGGTTCGTACTCGGCTCGAAACACCAGGCGCAGCGTGGGCAGAAACCAGGAGTATTGAACCTCCTGCTCGAAGTCCTCCCAGCTGCCATCACTCGCCCCGTTGATGCGCCGGCAATGCTTCAGTCCCGGCACGAACAAAGGCGCCTGTACGCAGTCCGTTACCACCCGCCAGATCGCCTCAGGTGTCGCCTTGATGAGAATCGCGGCCAGCACACGGCCGCGCGGGCGGCCCGGGTCGATCGCCGCCGCGGTGGTCACGACCACCTCACCCCTCGCGAGCCGTTCGTGCACGCCCGGCGCCGCGATCCAGTCAGTCTGGGCAATTCCGTGCAGCGGCAGGAGCATTCCCAGCATGCAGATCAGGAGTCGACTTCGTGCGTGCACCCGCGCCCCCGCTGATCGTCCTTGAGACCAGGATGGCGCACGCATCGCCGCTTGAGGCGCGCACGCTGCCAGTTGTAAGTACCTTAAGCCCTTGAGCAGGTTCATTGACGCGCACCACGTCACGCACGGCGTGGGGCGCGCGAGGTGCGCGTCACTCTACCGCTCGCTGAGTACCATCATGGTGGCGCGCGCGACGCGCCCGTTGCGTACCGCAACCCCCTCGGCACGCAGGCGCCGCGCCTGCTCCTTGTACTGCGGCGATGCCGGCGGGAAAACGATGACGCCGCCCGCACCAACAACACGATGCCACGGCAGGTGCAGCTCCCGCGGCGCCACCCGCAACGCGGTTCCCGCCTGGCGCGCCCGCCCGGGGAGCCCGGCGGCGCGGGCAACATCCCCGTAAGTCGAGATGCGCCCGCGCGGGATCGCGCAGACCACATCCCAGATCGCCTGCAGCGCGGGACTTTCGCCGGCCGCGCGTGCCCTCATCCGTGGCCGATCGTCATGATTGCCGGACGCAGCAGGTAGAAGGCCACCGAAATCAGCACCAGGTAGCCGAGCAGGAAGAGCGTCCAGCCGAGGTTGTGGCGGATGACGTCGCCCTCCTTGCGCACGAACTTGCTGGTCGACACCCCGACGCTCGCCGTCTGCGGCGCAATGGGCTTGCCGATTTCCGCGCCGACAGAGTTCAGGGTGGGCAGCAGCAACGGTGGCATGCCGAGCTGCACCCCCACGAGCGCCTGGAACTTGCCGAACATCGCGTTGGTCGAGGTATTCGAGCCGGACAGTGCCACACCGATGAATCCCAGGAGCGGCGCCACGATGACGAAGGCCGTGCCGAGGCTCGAGAATCCCTTGGCGAGGGATGAGGCCATCCCGGAGAAGTTGAAAATGTAGGCGAGGCCGAAGATGAACACCCCGACCAGCAGCGCGCCCCACATTTGCTTGAAGGTGCGCCGGAATACTTCGCCAAACTGCGCGCCGGTGAGTTTGCCCATCGCCGCCAGCAGCGCCGCCACGATGATCCAGGACACGAGAATGGCGGTGCCGCCGATATAGGGTGCGAACTTGAACACCGCATTGATCTTGGTCTTCAGCTCCGGTGCCGCTGCGCTCACCTGCGCGGTGAACCAGGTGATCTTCGGCAACGGTGACCAGGGCCCGGTCCAGGCGGCCACCACCGCGAGCAGCACCAGGAACGGCATCCACGCCAGCAGGACCTGCGAGGGAGTCAGGCCGTGCTGCCGATGCTGCGCCGCCTGAGCGCTATCGAGCACCTTGCCGCCGTAGCCCAGCACGTCCTTCGGCTGCCAGACCTTGAGCAACAGCAGCAGCGCCGCAAAGCACACGATCGCACCGGAGACGTCAGGCAGATACGGACCCAGGTACACCGCGACCGGATACTGCCCGGCGATGTAACCGAGCGAGCCCACGACCGCGAGCGGCCAGGCCCCCAGCATGCCGTCCTTACCGGAGACCAGGTACAGCAGCACCCACGGCGGCACGAGCGCGAGCACCGCGACGACGCTGCCGATGGAGCCCGACAACGCCAGCAAGGGATAGCCGGTCACCGCGGCCAGCGCAATGACCGGCGCGCCGAGCGCGCCGTAGGAAACCGGAGCATTGTTGGCAATCGCGGCCACCCGGATCGCATTCAGGTCCGAGATGCCGAGGGAAATCAGGATGGGTGCCACCACCGCCCACGGATAGCCGAAGCCGACCAGGCCTTCCAGCAGTGCGCCGAACGCCCAGGCGAAGAGGATGGTCTGTACACGCACATCCATGCTGCCCTGGGCGATGAGCCAGCGGCGGAAACTCTCGAACAGCCCGGTGATGGATAGCGTGTTGAAAAGAATCAGGCCCCAGAAGGTAATCCAGTCAACGTTCCACACCCCGGTCGCCGCCCCATACAGGTAGGCGCGCGAGCCCAGGTCAAAAGGCATCTGCCATACCCACAGCGCCAAAAGGAAGGTGACGATCGAGCCGAGCAGGGTCGCGAGCCACGCCGGATAGCGAAACACCGCGAGCAACGTCAGGAGAAAAACCACCGGAACCAGCGCCACCAGGCACGTGAGTGTCAGGTTGTTCAAAGGGTCGATGAGTTGCGTGAACATCACTCCTCCGTCTTATCGTGGCGCAGCGGTTCAAGCGATGGAGCGCCATGTTCCGCGCTGCGGCCGCGCCTGTAAAGTCGGGCCTCCCCGGCCGCAACGCCCGGGCCCGCGGGTCGATGGGTTAGACTGTGTCTGTATGGCCGCGCCGCAGGAAGACCGTGACAGTTATATCCTGGAGACGCGCGCGCTCACCAAGGAATTCAAGGGGTTCGTGGCGGTCAACCGCGTCGATCTGCGGGTGCGCAGCGGTGAGATTCACGCCCTGATCGGCCCGAACGGCGCCGGCAAGACCACCTTCTTCAACCTGCTCACCAAGTTCCTGATTCCGGATGGTGGCCAGATCCTGTATCGCGGCGAGGACATAACGCTTGCGAAACCTGCACAGGTCGCACGCTCGGGACTCGTGCGTTCGTTTCAGGTATCGGCGGTTTTTCCGCACCTGACCGTGCTCGAGAACGTGCGCGTCGCCCTGCAGCGCACGCTCGGCACCACGTTTCACTTCTGGAAATCCGCAGCGACCCTCAGCGTGCTCAACGAGCGCGCCGCCGAACTGCTGCAGGCCGTCGACCTGGGTGCATTCGCCGCCACGCCGGCAGTCGAGTTGCCCTATGGGCGCAAGCGCGCGCTCGAGATCGCCACCACCCTCGCGATGGGGCCCGCGCTCATGCTGCTGGATGAGCCAACGCAGGGCATGGGATATGAGGACGTCGACCGGGTCACCGCTCTCATCAGGCAGGCGGCCGCCAACCGCACCGTGCTGATGGTCGAGCACAACATGCGGGTCGTCTCGAAGATTGCCGACACCATCACCGTGCTGCAGCACGGCCAGGTGATTGCCAGCGGCAGCTACGCGCAGGTATCGCAGGACCCGCAGGTCATGGAGGCCTATATGGGCTCGGCCGATGCCGAGCTGCAGGGCGCGCACGCGTGAGTGCGGAATTGCTGCGCATCCGCGACCTCAACGCCTGGTACGGTGAGTCGCACGTGCTGCATGGCGTCGATGCGCAGGTCAACCAGGGCGAGGTGGTGACCCTGCTCGGCCGCAACGGCGCCGGGCGTACCACGACACTGCGGGCGCTGCTGGGACTGGTGGGCCGGCGCTGCGGATCGGTGCTGGTCAACGGCTGCGAGGTGATCGGGCTCGCCCCGCACCGCATCGCGCGCCTGGGAGTCGGCTACTGTCCGGAAGAGCGCGGCATCTACTCGAGCCTCTCCGCCGAGGAGAACCTGTTGCTGCCGCCGCTGCTGGGGCCTGACGGGATGCCGGTAGAGGAGATCTACGCTATGTTTCCCAACCTGGAGAAGCGCCGTGCCAGTCGCGGCACGCACCTCTCGGGCGGCGAACAGCAGATGCTGGCGCTGGCGCGCATCCTGCGCAGCGGAGCGCAGCTGCTGCTCCTGGATGAGATCTCGGAAGGTCTGGCGCCGGTGCTCGTGCAGGCGCTGGCGCGCACGATCAGGACGCTGAAGGAAAAGGGCTACACCATCGTCATGGTCGAGCAGAACTTCCGTTTCGCGGCGCCGCTGGCCGACCGCTTCTACATCATGGAGCGTGGCCGTATCGTAGAGGGGTTCGCGGCCGCTGAATTGGCAGGCAGGATGGGCATGCTGCACGAGTTCCTTGGAGTATGACTGCGGATCACCAAACATAAAGATAAGGAGAAGGGCGATGAACTACCGGATCCTGGGCGCAGCTGTGCTCGTCACATCCCTCAGCCTGCTGGCAGCGCGGCCGGCGCTCGCCGCCGATGAAGTGGTGATCGGTGACCTCGATGACATGTCGGGCGTGTATGCGGATGTCATGGGCGCCGGTGGCGTGGAGGCCGTGAAAATGGCGATCGCCGACTTCGGCGGCAGCGTGCTCGGCAGGAAG
>Ga0210409_10002729_pt1 | contig 20608 bp, 18 predicted proteins | sample IncBWH17MmetaG_FD_161649 | JGI IMG/M metagenome (GOLD analysis project Ga0210409, IMG submission 161649) | Forest soil microbial communities from Barre Woods Harvard Forest LTER site, Petersham, Massachusetts, United States - Inc-BW-H-17-M | ecosystem: Environmental > Terrestrial > Soil >...
AAATCGCTTGCTATCGTATCCCTGTGTGTGCCACGATCAAGTTCACAAAAGATGGCACACGAAACAAACATCTACGTCGCGTCTCAGGAACCGGCTCGCTGGGAAATTGACGGCGACGTTGCTGTCTGCGAGGTGGATCACGCTTCTTCGAGATCAATCGCTGCAGACCATCCGCCGAGGCTAATGACGAACGATCAAAGGGGCATCCGCAAGCGTTTTCTACAGATTCAGCAGGAAGATGTAGCCGATCTGCTGAAATTTCTGAATCGAACAGGAGTGTGGGAGCGTGGCAGAAGGCGCGTCCCCTTGGCAGAATTCTGGAAGGATCAGGAGACAATCCGTTACCTGCTGACTGACCGCAAGCCCGAAAAATTTACAGAGTCCAAGCGAAGTATCCAGACGATCTTCGAACGCGAACTCGTCAAAGCCCTGTACGTACAGAGTGTCTATCACCAGCGTTGGCTTCCCTTGCCCCCGACGATCGAATTGGCAGTGTCTGGGACTAGGGGCACTCTGTATCTCAGCGTCTGGCAGGATCTCGCTCGGAAAGCAAGATTCAGGTATTGCGCCAGAGAAGACTGCCCTGATTACGGCCCGTTGAAATCACCCTTCGAAGTAACCCGACCAGACAAAGTCTATTGCGGCCAATACTGCGCGCATCTGGTGTCGCTCCGGAACCAGCGCGCTCGCAAGAAGCGAAAAAGGAGGAAGTCATGAGCATCTACAAGCGTGGCGAGGTGTACTGGTACAAGTTCATGTGGCGAAGCAAGCTCGTACGCGAATCCACGAAGCAGGGCAACGACAAAGTAGCCCGGCAGATGGAGGCTGCACATCGCACCTCGCTGGCTAAAGGCGAGGTGGGAATACGTGATAAGAAACCTGTTCCGACGCTTGCTGAGTTCTGCTTGATTCGTGTAGAACCATGGGCCAAGGTTCGTCCGTCATGGATTTGGTACCGCTCCGGCATTAGGCCGTTGCTCGCGTACAGATCGATTGCGGGGACGAAACTCGATAGCATCACAAGTGAGACGGTCGCGGACTATGCACGCCATCGCCAATCACGCGGGTTGGAAGTTGGCACTATCAACCGAGAACTCCGCGTTCTGCGGCGATGCATAAGGTTGGCGGTCGAGTGGGGACTTATTGAACGTGCTCCGAAAGTGCAGATGCTCCGCGGGGAGAAACGGCGAGAGAGAGTGGTTTCAGAAGAAGAATTGTTGGGCTATGTTGCGTGCGCTCCTGCACTTTTGACGGACGTTGCTACCACTCTTTACGACACCGGCCTGCGTCCCGATGAATGCCATAGGCTGAGGTGGGAAAACATCACATGGATCAATGGCCGGAACGGGACCTTGCTCGTGACCGAGGGTAAAACGGCAGCGGCCCGCAGATCGTTGCCTATGACTCAACGGCTCAGGGCCACGCTCGAAGCTCGCTGGATCGTCGCCGGAAGGCCATTAGAGGGATTCGTATGGACTGCCGCAACCAAGAGCGGCCACATTGACCATTCCACCTTAAAGAAACAACACGCACGAGCCTTGAAGCTGTCGGGCGTGCGCCCCTTCTTGCTATACAGTCTGAGGCACTCCTTCGCAACCCGTCTTGCACCTCACGTGGATGCGTGGACGCTTTGCAAGATTATGGGCTGGGCATCCCTGTCTGTTGCCATGAGGTACATTCATCCGTCAGACGAGCGGGTCTTGGAAGCCATTTCCGTGCTGGGTGGGCACAGTTCTGGGCACAGTGAAGATTCGAAGAAATTGCCTACCCTCGACGGTGCCCGGGAAATCACTGAAAAGCTAGTGAGTTAATGGTGAGCGCGGCAGGATTCGAACCTGCGACCCATGCCTTAAAAGGGCATTGCTCTACCAACTGAGCTACGCGCCCAACATCTTTTAAATCTAACACAATCGTACGGGCGGAAGGGGCGATCGAACCTGTTAACACTTGGGGCCAAGCTCGCGTCTATCATCATCAGGAGAATTTTTATTCTTTGGCCACAGAGCAGAGTCCGGTTGCACGTCCTGGCGGCGTCTGCGGATCTCGAACAGTGACCGGCGCACCTGAACTGGATCATGACGACTCGCCCCTGGTGCGCGCCGCGCGTGGCGGTGATCGTGTCGCCTTTGGACGGCTCTATGACAAGTACGCGCCCACGATTCACGCGATCCTCATGGCGCGCGTGCCAATCAGCGATGTGGACGATTTGGTTCAGGACGTTTTCCTCCGGGCGCTGCCGCGCCTGCATACGCTTCGCGAGGACGATCGATTCGGGGCGTGGCTGTCTGCAATCGCGCGCAATTACGCAAATGACTATCACCGGCGCAATCCAAAACAATTGAGTCAAGAAGTTTTGGATGATGTTCCGGAGAAAAACCCGAGCGACCGAGCTTTAGACGCGGAGACGGCCACCATTCTGGCGGCGATTCGTTCGCTGCCCGAGGCCTACCGCGAAACCCTGCTGCTCCGATTCGTTGAGGGCATGACCGGTCCCGAGATTGCGGCGCGTACTGGATTAACTGCCGGATCAGTACGCGTCAATCTCCACCGCGGAATGCAACAGCTTCGCCAAAAGCTGACCGCCGTACGAGAGACAGACGCAGCAGAAGGGACACGTTCGACCGGCCTGCAGAGTGGAATGCAGAAGGAGTAATGCAGTGAGCGACGACTATTTGTGGGACAAGTCCGGTACGCCGGACCCGGAAATCGAGAAACTCGAGGGCGCGCTGGGGAAGTTGCGCTTCAATCGTGTGGCACCGGTATTTCCTTCCGCCGAACAACTTATGGGCGCAAGGACCAGCCAAGACTCCCTCCGCAATTGGCTGCGATTGGGATTCTCGGCCGCGTTTGCAGGCATTCTCTTGATCGTAGGATTAGGGGTCCTTTGGCGGTTGAGGGCGAACGTCGAGGCTGGATGGCAGGTCTTGCAAATTGCAGGCACACCCAGAATCGGAGATCGCTCTTTGAGCGACACGGGCAATCGCATTGGTATTGGCCAAGTCATCGAAACCGACGGTCAGTCGCGGGCAGAAATTGAAGTCTCGGAAGTTGGTCGCGTCCAGATCGATCCCGAAACACGTCTGCGCGTGCTGAAGGCGCCTTCCGGTCGCTCCCGCCTCGCGCTGGACCGAGGAACAATCCATGCCCGCATTTGGGCTCTTCCCGGAGTCTTCACCGTCGATACACCCTCTGCACGCGCCGTCGATCTGGGCTGTGCCTACACACTGCATGTTGACGACAACGGTGACGGCTTGATTCGCACGACCATGGGCTGGGTAGGATTCAAACTTGCAGACCATGAAGCATTCATTCCGGCAGGAGCCGCATGTAGAACGCACGTGAAGACGGGCCCTGGTCTTCCCTATTTTGAGGATGCCGCAGAAACTTTTCGCTCAGCCGTGGGGATTTTCGATTCTCCGGTGAGCAGCCAGGAAAACCGTGCGACCGCGATTCACACAATGCTGGTCCACAGCCGTAAGCAGGATGCTTTGAGCCTTTGGCATCTTCTCTCGCGCGTTGACGATCCTGAGAGAACCGAAGTCTACGATCGTCTTGCGGAACTGGTCCCACCACCTTCCGGCGTCACTCGCGAGGGAATCCAGAAGCTCAATCGTGAAATGCTCGACCGCTGGTGGAATGCACTCGACCTCGGCAACATCTGGTTATGGCGTCACTGGGAGCGCTCGTGGTCGGAAGGTGAGCGATCGGCAAAATAGGCGTTCGGTCTGCTACATCTGACTACCACTTCGGGCCTAAGTTTAGCGTTCAAATCCGTCGGCTGCGATCAATCGTTGTTAACACTTTCCGCGTCCCGACCGTCTTTACCACCAAACACCAGATCGGCGAGGGAGGTCGACATGATAGCTCTTGATTTACCGTGGAAACGTCCAACCACGCGGCTTACACGGAGTGCCGAAATTATCAGCAGGCGTATAAGGGCCGTCCGCATCGGTCCGTTTTTGATCCCGCTAATCACTCTCTGCCTCCTCACCGCCGGCCTTTTCGCGTTCTCGCACAACCCGCACAATCAATTCACGGACTCGCCGCCCACAGCGCATGAGTGGGGCACGTTCACCTCGATCGCCGGCAACGACGGGCAAGCGGTCGAGTGGCTGCCGCAGAACGGATCCACAGACCTTCCGCAGTTCGTGGAGCATCTGGAAGGCGCCGACTTCAAACGTGGATTGCGCGGCACCGTGCGCATGGAAACACCGGTTATTTATTTCTACTCCCTTCGACCAATGACCGTGTCTGTGCACGTCGCTTTCAGGAACGGGCTGATCACCGAGTGGTACCCTCGAGTGAGCAAGGCTACTCCAGGCGGTGACCTCCGCAAGGTGGCCCTCTCCAACGAGCCTACGCGCGGGGACGTGTGGTGGAATTCGGTGCAGCTCGAACCTGCGTCGGCCCCGGATTTTCCCAAGGATGAAGTCGAAACGCACTACTACGCCGCCCGCGAAACCTCATCGACACCGCTTCGGATCACGGGCAATTTCCGTTCGCAACACGAGAAATTTCTCTTCTATCGCGGAGTTGCTGATTTCCGCGTCCCTCTGTCCGTTGTACCGAATCGCGACGGGAACCTAGACCTTCGTAACCAGGGCACCGCTCCCATTCCGAGCGTGATTGTCTTCGAACGTAGGGGCGAGCGGGTGGGCTATCAGATCAATGGGCCCTTGCAGACGGAAATCACGCTGCTGCCGCCTGAGCTCACCAGTTCCGTGGACGCTCTCCGGACAGATCTCGAGGACTTGCTCGTGAATCAAGGCTTGTATCCTGATGAGGCTCACGCAGTGGTAGAAACGTGGCGCGACTCATGGTTCCAGCAAGGCACGCGAATCTTCTACATCGTTCCTGAATCGTTCGTGAACTCAATTCTGCCGCTCACGATCAACCCCATGCCATCACACTTGTCACGTGTTTTCGTCGGCCGCGTCGAAGTAGTCACGCCGCGGACCGAGCGAGAGATCGAAACCGCTCTCGCGAGACGTGACGCTGAAGGGCTCGACCGGTTCGGCAGATTCCTCTTCCCCATCCTGCAAGTGATGATGGATCGCAATCCCGACCGCGCGCAGCAGATTCAAGCCTCGTTAACGGCTTTAGAGCGGTAATTGGAAACCAAATTTCTGATTCAAAGATAGACCTGAATCATCCGGCGCCGTTCAACTCGCGCTAACTCTATCTTGGGCATACTCTGGGTCCGCTCACAACGCTGCTCAGCCTCTTCCAGGCAACTTCAAGAAACAGTTTGTGTCGCACTATGAGAATCTCTTTACGAGAGGATGAGACTTCCAGCGCCGCTCCTCATTCTTATCGCTGGTCACATCGAAACACGAACGCTGCGTGAGTCGCCGCCCATTCGTGGCACAAGAGCTGAATGCACCCCCAAAAAGCTTCCGCTTGCCTCGCGTTTTCATGGATCTACATCGAACCGGATCCCGGGAAAAGCCTCAAGTCCAATACGCAACACTCTCGTGCCACAGACGAGAAACTCGCGCATCTGTACAGTGTTCGTAAGTACATGGTCCAGTGGTACCTCACTTGCAATAGTCCTTTCGTTGACATCCCTAATGTCGCAGTCGATACTCCGCTTCAGATCGCTAAATCACCGAGAGTCCTAGCGCAGCGGGAGTGAGCTTGCAGGTTTTCGTGATGATTTTCACGAAATGCGGCTGATCCGTTTGCCCGCTCGCGTGTTTTACAGAGGAGGAACATGTTGTTTAAGGAAGCTGCTGGTTTTTCAACGAGAGCTCGCTGGATGGCGAGCCTGTTAGTAATGGCGTTGGTAGGGGGCAGTCTCGTTTTTGCGTGGCCCGGCAACTCTCGGCAAACGCAGCCGAACTCGATTCCGGCTACCAACTCTCCCGCGCGCACGCGCCCGATCGCTCCAGCGGCGCAGACTCGCATCGCAGCCAATTTCGGAAACCTGCCGCTGTCCTTCGAGCCAAATCAGGGGCAGACCGACGCGCAAGTACGATTCCTCTCCCGCACTCCGCAATACAACTTGTTTCTGACTTCGAGCGAAGCGGTCTTCACGCTGCCGGTCAAGTCAGCTGCGCACAATGCAGGCCGGCCCGGAATTCGCGCCCAGCACTCGCTCCCGACCTCACAGGCTGTTCTGCGAATGGAGATCCAGGGAGCCAATCCGGCAGCAAAAGTTACAGGCGACCAGGCCGTCGCAGGACATACGAATTACCTGATTGGACGCGACGCCAGCAAGTGGGTGCGCGATGTTCCGCAATACTCCCGCGTGAATTATCGTGACGTCTATCCCAACATCGACCTGACTTTTTATGGGCAGCAGCACCAGTTGGAATTTGACTTCGTCGTCAAGGCCGGTGCGGACCCCAATTCGATCGCCCTTGGCATTGAAGGCGCCAGGATCAGTACTGGCGCTGACGGCGATCTTGTTCTCACCTCAGCAGCTGGCGATTTGCGCATGCACAAGCCGGTTGCTTACCAGAAGCAAGGGAAACAGCGTCAGCCCGTCGACGCGCGCTTCGTCGTGAAAGGCACCGAAGTGGCATTAGCGATCGGCGCCTACGACCGCAACCGCGAACTCGTCGTCGATCCTACCATCGTGTATGGAACGTATCTGGGTGCGGGAAGCGAAGATGACGGTTCGGCGATCGCCGTTGACAGTACAGGAGCTGCATACATTACTGGACAGACCGCCTCAACGGGGTTCCCGATCAAAGGCACCCTCCCGGCACCGAACAATGCTTTACAAGGTACCCAGGATGCGTTCGTGACGAAGTTGAGCGCGGACGGAACTGCACTGGTGTACTCGACGTTTTTCGGCGGCACTGGTATGGACAGCGGAAATGCAATCGCGATCGACGGCTCTGGGCAAGCTTACATTGCAGGAGCCACGAACTCGACGGATCTGCCCATCGCCGGAAATCCAATTCAGCCTGTTGCCCAAGGTAACCTGGATGCTTTTGTCGCGGTATTGAATGCTGCTGGCAGCGCGCTGGTGTATTCGACCTATATCGGTGGCTTGAACGATGACATAGCCAACGGCATTGCCGTTAAGGGTTCGGTCATCTATGTTGTGGGCAAAGCAGGATCTGGCTTTCACATCATTCTACCCTCGGGCAGCGTCCTCCAGGGGACGTTCAAAGGCGGTACAGGCGCGTCGCCGACAGACGCGTTCGTAACAAAAATCGATCTCAGCAGTTCTCTCAATAATGCTTCTGTGTATCTAGGCGGGACCGGCAATGACCAGGCGACCGGAGTCGGTGTAGATTCGGCGGGAAACGCTTATGTAACCGGTGCGACGCTTTCGACAGACTTCCCTATCAACGGAGCAAGCCCATTCCAAAATCAGTGCAACGGATGCGCGAGCAGCCAGGAAGACTCGTTCGTAACGGAAATCACTGCTGATTTCAAAAACTACGGCTATTCGACCTATCTGGGCGGCAGCGGGGGCGACGACGCCAGTCAGATCGCGGTCGATGGTCCCGGCAATGCATACATCGTCGGCGTTACCAACTCCACCAACTTTCCGACCAACGGAACGAACGCGGCCTTCAAGACAACACTCACTGGCACCAACGGCAACGGGTTTGTAACCGTCCTGAAGGCCGGCGGTTCTTCCCTGCTGTATTCCACGTATCTGGGCGGAAGCGGCTTGGATACGGCGATAGCAGTTGCGCTCGACACATCCAACCCACCCAAGGTTTTCGTTACCGGACAAACATCTTCCACGAATTTCCCCACGGTAAATCCTACTCAAGCCGCTAATGCGGGCGGAAATGATGCCTTCGTCAGCGAAATTAACCCGAACGCCTCGGGTGCGGCATCACTGGTGTTCTCTACCTATCTTGGCGGCAGTGCGGATGAAGATCATTTCCTCGCCGGAATTGCCGTCGATCCGAGCGGCAACTTCTACGTGACGGGCGACACACAATCACTGAATACTTCGTCAGTTACCAGTTTCCCAGCAATTGCTCAAGGTTTCAGAACAACAGCGTCGAACTCCGGTGTATCGGCTTGCACTGGAGTCTGCCGTGATGCTTTTGTCGTCAAGTACTCGCCGGTTGCGGCCCAGTTCTCGATTGGCACAATCACGGTCTCACCGAACGCGATCAGCCGAGGCAGCACCGGCACGGCGACCGTGACCGTCACGTCTTCAGGGGCCTCCGGCAATGTCAGCTTCGGGTGTTCGGTCAGCTCTTCTGCGAAGCCGCCTACATGCTCCCTGAACCCAGCGTCCGGCGCTTTGGCGGCGAACGGCACGGTCACATCAACCCTCACGGTCACTACCGTCAACACCGGCTCGGCAAACCTGACCGGTGGCGCAGCCCTGTGGTTGCCGCTCCCTGGCATCGCTTTCGTCGGCGCCGGACTGCTGCGCAAGAATGGCAGCCGTCACAAACTTGCTTGGGGCGTCCTCTGTAGCGTGGCTCTGACCGGACTCCTGTTGATGATGGGATGCGGCAGCGGAAACTACGGTGGTGGAGGCGGCGGCGGTGGAGGCGGCACAACCACCGGCTCATACACTGTGACGGTCACGGCCTCAGTCCAAGGGGCCGGAAGTCAAAGTGGCAGCGGTTCCTTCAGCGTGAAATAGAATCTTCTCAGTCTCCATCCGGCCGGCCGCGCACAACGGCCGGTCTTTTCACGTCCTGCGGCACTGATCCGATACTTTCGACGGAAACTGGCCCATCTTGCCGCGCCTCAAACGGGCAGCTAGTCTGGAAAACAATGCCAGGCATCCTCACGAAAAAAGCAACGCTACCAGGCGTCACGAGCCTCTGCGGATTGCTCCTGGCGCTATTTCCGTTCGCCCAAGCCGCCCCGCCGAAAGAAAAGACACCTGCTCCCACCCTTCGCTGGACCGAGGGGCAAGCCGGGTGCACGTTCTCCCGGGATGAAGATGGCAAATATCGCTACAGCCTTTGGACTTCGGACTACGGAGTGATCCTGGCAGTCGATTCGCAAGAACTTGAGAAGGTTCATCGTCGTGTAGAGCCGTTCTTCAGCGTGGAAGTAACCGTGCGTTACCGCGGCAGGAACTCTTTGGGACTGGCACCCGGCGGGGCCAACCTGGAATTTGTTCGACACTTCAAGGTAATCCAGCCGGCTCTTGATCCCGAAAGCTTCGCGCAGAAAACGCAAAACGATGCCGACGAACGCGAGCACGAGGCGCAACGCGAGATTCGAAAGCATCCGGAAAGAAAGGAAGAACGAGAAAAATTCCTCCAAACCTACCAGAAAGAGGTCGCCGAGTTCCTCGATTTCCTCGCGAAGCGTTCTCTCATGGCGGTGACGCTCGACCCTTCGAACCCTGAAACAAGCGGATGGCTGATGTTCAGCATCCAGAGCAAGTGGATTGGCGGTTGGAAGAAGCCCGAACAGTTTGTATTGCGATTACCGATGGCAGGTCGGGTCTTAGAGTTCCCCTTCACACTGCCCGCCGAACAGGGCGATTTGATCCTTCGTCGGCGCCCGCAGTAAGTTCGCGAGCGCGCTGATTTAAGCGACCGATCTTTGCGCCGCGCTCGTCTTCATCAACAGATCGCGCAGCGAAACCAGGCCCTTCAGTTCCTTGCCGCTCACAATCGGTAAATGGCGGAAGCCGAATTCCTTCATCAAAAAAAGGCACTCTTCCACACTCTCGTTGACGTCGACCCCGCGCGGATTCGCGGTCATCACCTCGGAAATTTTCGTGGTCCCGGGAGTACGCCCCGCAGCCACGACGCGGTTCATCACGTCGCGCTCCGAAAAGATCCCCACGAGCTCGCCGTTGCGCAGCACGGGCAGGGCGCCGATGCTGTGCTCCATCATGAACCTTGCGGCTTCAAGAACTGTCTTGTCGGCGTCAACGGAATACACACGACGCTCTTTCACCAGATCGTAGACAGTTGCCATGGAAGACTCCTCTCCTGGAATGCTCTAGACGAACAGTGGAAATCCCGACCGCCGGATCACACCAATTGGATAGGTACTGTACCACAGCAGGCGCGGGGTTCAGCCAGTCGTTTCGCGTGATTGTTCCTGAAAAAAGGCGGCGACGGCCCGCTCTGCGACCGTCGCCGACGTGCACGTTTAGAAGCGGATTGTGGGTCCGAAGGTAACCCGAATATTGTTGTGGGTTCCGTTCTTGAAGTAGATTTCGTCCCCCGCATCGGCGCGAAGTCCAAAAGGCCCGATGAAGCCTTCCACGCCTACGCCCGGGTAGATCCCAGCCGAGGTGTTGCCGGTGGTGATGTCACTTAACCCGCTCTGGAAGCCGTTCAACGCGTTCTGATTTGACACGCTGAAGTTGATGAGTCCGGCTTTAAATGTACCGAAGAATCTTACCGCGCCCCCACTGCTTTCAATCTTCGGTCCAAAGAGCGCGTGCAGCGGGCGCCAACCAACACTCACGAATTGCGTGTTCCCGCCGTTGCTCGTTATGGTGGTGAAATTTCGTTTGAAATCGTAAGCCATCTCGGCTTCGATCTGCACATTGCTGCGAACGTTGAACGCCGCTCGGCCTCCCAAGCCTACGAAATTGCAGGACTGGGATGACTCAAATTAAAGTAGTCCGCAAAAACCCTACCTCGATATGATCGTTGTCTTGCGCCAACACAGCCGTCGCTGCAAAACATGTCATCAGCAACAGCAAAGCCATCATCAAACTGCGCTTCATGCTGAATTTTCTCTCCTGCGGTTGAGTTGAGTTACAGCGACCCCACTTCTTCCGGAACTCCGGGACCGCAGGCAGAAATGCGGGTAGGTGGAGGTCGGCTCTACGATGCAGCGACCAATTTGGAGGTTGGAGAGGAAGAACGCGTACCCTGATTCCCGTACGCAAAAAGATTGCTTGTGCAAAAGAAAACGGCGCGGTCCTGGCCGTCCGCGCCGCAGTTCGGAACTATTCCCTACTGAAGATGATTGATCTTCAAGGCCGATTGCATCGTAGCGCCCGACTTCTCGCGTTGCTCCATGGACACGACCTGATATTCATGCTCTCGGCGATCACCACTCAACTTCACAAAGAATCTGTCTTCCTCTGTCCGATAGCCTACGTCTTTGCCGATGGGCAGGAGAATCGGATGTTTCAGGTCTTTCGCGCGCAAATGGAACAGAACATCGTCACCTTGTAGAACGTATTCCTGGCAGCTCACAGCGTCGGCCGCCTGAATGCTGGATGAAGGATTTTCAAACACCGTGCACTGCAGTGACTCCATTTGCAGCAACTGACCGGAATGGTACCTCTTGGGCTCCTGCGCCTGCGCCAACAAGCTCATCAGGCTTACCGCCAGTACCAGTTTCGGTTTCATCGAAGATCCTTTTTTCCGTTCTCGATAAGTCACAAGCGCTACGCTCGCGACGGAACCTATTGTTGTCGAGAACACTGAGCGCAGGAAGATAACGCCGGTAACCGGAGATGGTGACTTTCCCGTATCGGCGAAAGTCAGCGCTGAACGAGCTTTTCGAGAGACTTGAAGAAGGAAGGAAAGGAAATGACGGCTGCATCCGCCCCTTGGATGAGCGTCTCGCCTTCCGCGCGAAGCGCCGCAATTGCAAAGGCCATGGCGATGCGGTGATCTCCAAGCGAATCCACCTCAGCACCGTGAAGTTTCTGACTGCCGGGGATCGTCAAACCGTCCTCGTGCTCTTCCAGATCGGCGCCCATGGCGCGCAAATTAACGGCAATCGCGCGGATGCGATCCGACTCTTTAACCCGAAGCTCCTTCGCGTCCCGAATGCGAATTCCCTGCTCCGTGAATGGCGCAATCGCCGCCAGCACCGGAATCTCATCAATGAGCGCGGCCGTATCTGCGCCCGCAATTTCCGCGTGCCCGAGCCGTTGACCCTCTACCCGCACCGTCCCAACCAGTTCTCCATGCTGTTCTTCAAGTTGGGTAATCGAAATGCGTACGCCCAATCCGATCAGGACATCCAGTAACCGTGCGCGCGTCGGGTTCATCAGCAATGTATCGATGACCAGTTGCGATCCGGGAAACAGAGCCGCGGCGCAGAAGAAAAATGCGGCGCTGGAAAGGTCTCCGGGAATGCGCGCTTCGATGGCGTGCAGCTTCTGTCTGCCGACGATCCGCGTTGCGTTTCCATGCCGTCCCAACTCGGCTCCAAACGCGCGCAATGCCACCTCTCCGTGATCCCGCGTGCGCAGGGGTTCGTCCACACACGTAACGCCCTTGGCAAACAGGCCCGCGAACAACAGGCAGGACTTCACTTGTGCGCTGGCGACCGGTAAGCGATAGTCGATTCCATGCAGATTTCCGCCACGAATGCGTAGCGGCGGACGGTCACCCTCCGCCGCGGTAATCTCGGCCCCCATTTGGGTGAGCGGCTTCATGATGCGGGCCATCGGCCGCCGGCTGAGTGATTCATCCCCGAAAACTTCACTCGTAAAATCTTGCCCGCCGAGGATGCCGCTCAACATGCGCATCGTCGAGCCTGAATTTCCGCAATCCAGCGGACTCGCAGGCTCCGACAGTACTGGACCTTTGCCGCCGATCTCAATCGTATTCGAAGCCGCATCCACACACTGCCAGGAAACTCCCAGAGCCCGCAGGCATCCCAGCGTGCTCGCGCAATCCGCTCCCGTAGAGTAGTTTTCGAAACGCGACTCCCCTTCCGCGATCCCCGCCAGCATTGCGTAACGATGCGAGATCGATTTGTCGCCGGGGAGACGCAGCGAACCCGAGACTTGTCGCGCCGGACGCACAACCACACTGGAAGAGACGGTCATTGGCTTCTTCAAATATATCGGATAACCCGATTCGACAAATGGTCGCAAAGACCTTAAGTAGGCCGCTTCAAGCACGGGTCAGACCCGCCTACGACCCGCAGTCATTTCCGAGTGAGCTAGAAGAAATAGAAGAAGAGGCGGACCGAAGATCCGCCTCTTTGACAAAAGCGAAGATGGACCGGCTAGTCCTCGAAGCTGCGCGCCCCGCCCTGCATGCGGTTTGTGACAAACTGCGTCCAAACCCATTTGATAACGCGAGCGTCGTTGTAGCAGTACGCCAGGTTGTGGTTCAGTGTGGAAAAGCAGTGCTGTTGGCAGGTGCTCTTCATGTGCTTCAACTGGGGCTGATCGAACTTCGCCTGATCGATGTTTCCCCAATCGAAGCTCGAGGGATACATCGGGAAACATGGGGCAACCGTGCCATCGGTACGGATGATGACATTGTTTTGCCCTGCCCGGCAGTTCCATTCCGAGAAGTGCAACCCTCCATCTTCTCCCTGTTGGATGCCCGGCGTTTTCGCAAGCATCTGCTCGACATCGCCATTGCTCGAGACTCCATCGCCGTACCAGCCGTGCTTTCTCAGGTCTAGGCCAGACGACATGCGAATAAACGCTTTCATCTCTTGCAGCCTTTGCACCGAGTTCACCATTTGGTAGCCGGCTTTGTTTTTCTCAATAATCCAATCAACCAGGCGATCCACTTCACGCCAATCCTCAGGACGAATGTATGTGGGATTGTCGTCCAGGTGCTTGAAATGCTCGTCCTGCTCGAGCATCGGCGTCTCGTTGATGTGGTAGTCGGTCGCTAACCGATTCGCGTGTGCGTACTCGGTCAGCAGGCGAACGTCTTCCAGATTGTTTCGACAAATGTTGATGTTGAAAAACACCATGTACCCGTACACGTACTGCTTGCGCATCAGGTGTTCCAGATTTCGCTGGGCCGGTACGAATGCCTTGGGCAAGCTCGGTTTTTCATCCCAGGCATCGAGCGCGAAATTGAACACGGCTACACCGGCATCCCCGAGTCGGTCGGCTACGTCTGGTCGCAACAAGCGTCCGTTCGTTCCAACGTAAATCCAGAAGCCCTTCTTCGCCGCGTAGTACACAACCTTGTGGGCAATGTCGGGACGAAGCAGTGGCTCTCCCCCCATGAGAGCAAGAACGCGGCATCCGTGATCGTGCAGCCAGTCGATCGAGCGCTTGGCCACGTCTTCGGTCATGCCTTTGACCTTGTTGTTGAATGCCCAGCAATACCAGCAATCGAGATTGCATTTGTAATCGAGGAACAGATACGCCGTGATGGGATGAAACTCGCCGGGCATCACACGCGATCGAATGTAAGGAAGAAGCCAGCCCCGCGTTGAGCGCCACACGTGGTTCATGCTCCAGTTGCGCTTCTTCGGAAATGTCTCCGGTCCGGGGTCGTTGAGTAGGTCTGGATATTGAGGAAACACCGGTGTTGGCAATGTTGTCCCCCGCGCTTCCGCAGGTCTCGGTCCGGTAGATCCGGAGTTCATCAGGAGGTTGTGAATGTCGACGTCAATGCGAAACTTAGCAGGAGCGGGGCTAGCCATACCTCTTCCTCCGAATGCTGTAAAGATTCAACTACTGATGCTCGTTGATCCCAAAAGATGCTGAGGAACTCAGCTAGTTGACTATTTGGCAGATTTTGGCGCGATCAAAAAGGGATGAGGCGTGACGGCTCTAAACAGGACCCACAGAAAGAATCTCATGGGCGGGAAAAGCCAAGCTAAACCAAGAAGATACGCGAGAAGTTTCAAGCGAGAATTTTACTTTCGGCGCTAGCTTCGCGCAAAATCTCGCGCGAAACTTCCTTAATAGAGACACCGAATTCGAACATCGGAGTCTCCGTACCTCGCCCCCACCGACTCGCTTCCCAATGCGCACGGACGAACTTTACGTCCTGGTGTTGCGTCAGGTCGAGCAACATCGGCTGTTGTCCGCGGTAAAATTTCTGTGGGAACGAACCGAGTGGCTTGGGAGACCAGGCAGATCCATCTGGCGAGCCATAGACGCTCACATCTATCGATTCCTGCTCGATGATGTTTGTGATGCTTAGTGTCAGGAGAAATACGCGATGAGAAGCGCCGCTGAGGTCGACGGGCACTCCGTCGCCCTTTGCGGTGACAACCGTCTTGGCGGGAACCAAATCAGTGTCGATCATGGCGGAAGAATTGTAGCAGCATTGTAACGAGTTCCTCAGTGCAGTGAATCCACGAATTGCCGCAATGTCTTTCCAATCTCCGACGCTTGCTCCCACACAGCGTAGTGCCCCGCCTTCGCAATGACCTGAAACTGGCTACCCGCAACGTGCTGTCGCATGAACTCTCCGTCTGCAACCGTCGTCAGTGCGTCTTCTTCACCGACGAAAATCAGAGTCGGCACGTTGATCGTCTTCAGGGTGGTCGTGGAATCCGGGCGCTCCGCCATTCCGCGCTGCACCTGCGCGATATCAGCGGCAGACATCTTCAGCATCATCCGTCTTGCTGGATCAACCAAGTCGGGGCGAGTCGCAAGTGTCGTCTTGCCAAATAACTTCGGAACCATCCCATCGACAAAGACCTCCGTCCCCCGCTCCATCACTTCTTCAGCAGACTTAAGCCGGGATGCTCGACCCTCGCCAGAATCCGCCTGGGCACGTGTATCAGACAGCACCAGTCCCGCGACACGTCCCCGGTATCTTCGCCAGAATTCAAAAAGAATATAGCCGCCGATCGAAACGCCTGCGAACACGGCCCGCCCGACATCTGCGTCATCCAGTATTCGAGCCACGTCAGAGGCGTGTTTTTCCATGGTCGCAGGACCTTCCCCAGCCTCGGATTCCCCATGCCCTCGAAGATCAGGCAGAATCACGCGATAGCGTGACGCCAATGGCTGCGCTGCCGGAACCATGAGTTCGTGATTGGCAGGAAAAGGGTGCAGCAAAACGACGGGAGGACCGTCGCCCATCACCGAGTAAGCAATCTCGGCATCCCCGCTGCGGATTCGATTCATGCGGGGGATTGTAAAGCGCGGCGCAATCGTCTGCACCCAAACGTTGCGATGGTTTCACGGATCCTTACGGACTGGGAACGTGCTGAGTGTTCTGAACGACCGCTACCTGTTCGGGTTCTTCCGGCATGACGATCCACGCAACGATATATCCGACCACGCCAAAGACGATCCCGGTGAAGAACGTGATCACAATCCACAGGACTCGCACCAGCGTCACGTCGAGGTCGAAGTACTCAGCCATACCCGCGCAAACGCCGGCGATCTTGCGAGTCGCGCGCGGCCGCAACAGCCGTTTCCTCGCTGATACAGCGCCCACCCGCTTCCCACAATACGCGCACAGATTCGCGTCGTCCTGTATGACCTTGCCGCAGTAGTTGCAGTACATAACAGCCTCCACCCGTATCAGGATACGTTGAATGCTTTCCAGAAGTTCCTTGAGATTGCAAAACCTTAACTAATCGGCGCGGTACGGGTCCTTAAGGTGTCGGCGCGCGGCGTCGGCTGGCGGACTCGAGCCATTGAGGGCGATCACCGCTTCATACTTCTTCGTCGCCAAGTCCCGCTTTTTCTGAAGATCGTACATCTCTCCGGCCGACAGGTTCGCCCTTTGCAAGGTCTCAGGATCGGGCTGCGGCGCCTGCGCCACCAGCTCGTACGACGACGCCGCACCCGCATAATCTTTCTGACCGCGCAACAAATCTCCCAGATATAAAGCGGCGGTTTCGTAGTGCAACCCGGGGTACTTACCGGCGCGCCCATCTTGCCAGATTTTTCGGTAGACCGCCGCCGCCTCCTGCTCACGATTCATAGAGCGCAGAAGACTTCCCTCCTCCAGCGCGAACAGAACATTTTGCGGGTATTCCGGAATCAGCCCGCGAAGCAGAGTGAGGGCTTCCGCGTAGCGGTGCTCTCGGCGAAGAAAGAGCAACAGGACAATTTTTGCGTCGACACTGTTCTCCCCATTGCTGCGTGCGACTTCGTAGAGATACTCAATTCCCTTGTCTTTGTTACCACTCAGACCAACCAGAGATACTGCAACCTTTACACCCCATGGCAGACTGCCCATCACGAAGTTATGAGCACCCACCACCAGCTTGGCATCGGTGTAGCCCGGCGACAGTTCCAGAACCCTCTCGTGATCGTGACGCGCACCGACCGCATTGCGAAGAGCCGAAAACCACGCTCGCTCGATGAGCGCAGTGTAAGTTGCAAACTGTGCGCGCGTAGTGCCGCGCGCATACAACGCATCCACGTCCTTGGGATTTGTCTTCAACCGCTGTTCTTCAAGCTTCTCGGCACGGTCCACCAGGTTCTGTATCTGTTGCTTGACTTTTGCGTCTGCCGCCCGGTGCGCTTGCCCGATGAAGCTATCGTTGGCGTACTCGCCTGTGTTCATTGCGCCCATTCGATAAAGCTCTCGGAACATGATTGCGGTAAGCACGTGGTTCACCGCAAATGGATCGTCAGGATGGCGATCAAGCACTCTTTGAAAATCAATGACGGCACGATCGTAATCGAGGTTATAGAAGCGATCGAATGCTGTGGGGTTGAGAGGATCCGCAGGATGAAATGTCTGCAAGCTCGTGATTGGGGATTGTTGCGCTTGCCCGCTCCCGCAGAGCATCACGACTGCTACGATTCCGAGCACCACCGTGGTCGGCAGAAATGTCTGCCGCGCTAAGCTTCGCCGCAAATCTCGGATGGGGAGGTACACCTTTTCCGACAGTCTAACCGATTCTCGTGGAACCAGAACAATCACTCTGCCCTACCCACTGAAATTCGCGGGGATACCCCTATAATTGCCGACAAGTCGTGCATCTTTTCCTCCGCCCTACGGTAAATCTTGCTCGTGACAGGAAATGTCAAGGCCTTTGAAAATTAGCTTGAAATTCATCTTTTCAATCACTTGCATTTGCGCAAGCTTTGGCCTTTGGCTTGCCATATGAACAAGATAGGAGGTTTGACTCCTTATGTCGGAAGTGGCTCAAAACGCGGAGCGGGATTTCTGGCGGCCTCCAGTAGTTGCGCCGCCGGCAGTCGCTCTCGAACCTGCCACTCAGCCCAGCTTGATCGAAGTCTGTGACGGTTGTGAGACGGAATTCATCCCCGGATCTCGCTTCTGTCACGTGTGCGGCGCAACTCGTTCCGAGAAAACCGCGGCGCACGTTGTTCAAAGCTGGCTGCGGCAGGCTCTTAGTTGGGTCCGTCATCTCGAGTTCCATAACATCGAGCGATGGATCGTTAGCACGCGGCAACGACTGGGTCTCCCAACCATGTCGCTCGCTGCCTTCGCTGTGGGTTTGGGATGCTTGTTGTTCGCGCTTGGGGTTGGATTGTTTTTTTCGGTCCGAACCACTCTGGACTGGGAAGCTGTGCAGGTCTGGCGGATTCAGTGGCTGCTGGGCGCGAGCGCATCATTCCTGGCTGGAATTCTTTTGAAAAAGTCGTCGAATTAGACCAGGCCCCGTTGAGCTGAGAACTTCCCCCCTTTTTTAGCTCAGCGAATCTTGCTTCATTTGTTTCCTCTTCCTTCGCGCTTCCCCACTTTCCTCTCAGTGAATGGATTCAGCCTCTGCGACAGCGGCTGCCATCCGCCTCTGCTGCTGCATACGATAGAGGTGATGCACCGGCCCAATGCCCCTTCCCAACGGATGCCCTTTGGCGATCGCCGCCGATACATACGCTTTGGCAAGAAGCACCGCCTCCGGCAGTCCGCGATCGAGCGCGAGATGACAAGCCATCGCCGTCGCAAATGCGCAGCCCGTCCCGTGCGTTGAGTTCGATCTCTGTCGCACAGACTTGAATACCTCCTGCTCCACTCCACGTTTTGCCTGGAAGCTCAGAAGATCAACCGCCTTCTCCATATCTCCGCCCGTGACGACGACCGACTGCGCACCCATCTCGTGCAGCTTGATCGCGGCTCCTCTCATCTCCTCCAGATTCTTGACCGGCAGACCGGTCAAGGCTGAGGCTTCGTCGGCGTTGGGCGTGACAACGGCCGAGAGGGAAAGGAGCTGTTCGACCATGACCTGCCTCCCGGCGGAATCAATCAAATCCGCGCCCGATGATGAGCGAAGGATGGGGTCCAGCACGATGTTCGGGGGCTTTGCCCGCGCCAGAAACTCGGCCACGGCTTTTGCGACTTTGCCCGAGCCAAGCATGCCGATGTGGACCGCAGCGATCCTTATGTCCGCGGTCAGTTCGCGCAGCGTTTCGGACACAAGCTCCGGGTCACAAGCCTCCACCCGCTTCACCCCCGCAGTGGATTGCACCGTCATCGCGGTAATGCACGCGACTCCGTAACAACCATGGGCGGCAATCGTCTTGATGTCGGCCGTTATTCCGGCTCCGGACGAAGGGTCGAAACCTGCCACGGTGAGGACAACGCTGGGCGCATCGGGCATAGCGGAACTGTACCTCATCGCGTTCCTGCTGGCGCGAGTGGATAGTAGTCCGATTACTTTTTTCCGGTATGGGATTTCCACTAGGCTTGCAAGCTGTTGCAAGCAAATAATTAAGCGTGCTATACGCCATAATAGCAACAAAAGAAAAGACTTGTAAGATTTTCCGGTACCCAGGAGCTTATTCTATTTACTATTTAATAAACACTTAAGTCTCTTGTTTACAGGTAGCTATGTCTGATTACTGAACTTTTACAATAGGTTACGTAAGACAAGAATAACTAGCCGGTAATCTTGTTACCCTCAATTCACGGTTGACAGTCCCGGAAGCCGCCGCTAGGATTTGAAAACCTTTGGCCAAAGCTGTGATCGACCTACGTAGGACCGAACCTTTATTTCGAGGTGAACTGAATGCGAAGACGTATTGCTCATGGACTGGCGGTGTTCTTTTGCGTCGCCGGCCTCGGAGCGGCTCAGGGAAACTCGGGCTCGGACCACGACCGAAGTAGCCCAAAACAGCACCAGCCGACTCCAGCCACAAAGTCGAAAAATTCGAAGAAGTCCAAGCCCTACCAGGTAGGCACTGCATCCTGGTACGGAAGTTATTTCGAGGGTAAGGAGACCGCCAGCGGTGAGCCGTACAACATGCATGACCTGACTGCGGCCCATCCTTCCCTGCCTCTTGGAACCTTCGTGAAGGTTACAAACCTACGCAACGGCAAGGCCGTCGTTGTGCGGGTTAACGACCGCGGACCGGTTGTCGATGGCAGAATCATCGATCTCTCCTACGGTGCCGCAGAAGTCATCGGGATGAAGAGCCGCGGTATCCAACGCGTCCGTCTGGACGTGGTGCCCGAGGCTCAAACCGTGGCATTGCTGAATCCACTGGCACGTCCCGAGTAATCCCCCTAAAATTCTCTGGATGCCAGATTCGCGCCAGCGACTGATCGTCGCGCTTGATGTTTCGTCTGCGGCCGCCGCTCGAAAAATTGTGGCGGCCGTGGGTGACTCTGCCCGTATCTACAAAGTGGGCATGCAGCTTTTCACGGCGGAAGGGCCGCCCATTGTCCGGGAGCTCATCGCTTCGGGTCGGGAGGTTTTTCTCGATCTGAAATTTCACGACATCCCGAACACTGTGGCTGCAGCCGTGCGAGAAGCCGCGAATCTGGGCGTGAGCATGTTGACTGTGCATGCCGCCGGCGGAGGCACAATGCTGCGTGCCGCGGTCGAGGCGGCGCGCGCCACCAATCCCGCCACCATGGTGCTCGGGGTCACGGTTCTGACCAGTCTTGATCAGAGCGATCTCGAACATGGCGGAGTTCGCGGAAGTGTAGTGGATCATGTTGTTCGGCTGGCCGCCCTTGCCATCACCAGCGGCTGCCACGGCGTGGTCGCGTCCGCGCGAGAGGCTGCCACCCTGCGCACAGAACTTGGCGAAGACTTCCTGATCGTGACTCCGGGCGTGCGTCCCGTCGGTGTCGGA
>Ga0210409_10002731_pt1 | contig 20585 bp, 17 predicted proteins | sample IncBWH17MmetaG_FD_161649 | JGI IMG/M metagenome (GOLD analysis project Ga0210409, IMG submission 161649) | Forest soil microbial communities from Barre Woods Harvard Forest LTER site, Petersham, Massachusetts, United States - Inc-BW-H-17-M | ecosystem: Environmental > Terrestrial > Soil >...
GCGGGGGGCGGCGGCACAGGCTTAGGCGCGGGACCGGGTGGCGGCGGCTCAGGCGGCACAGGATTCGGCCCAGGACCGGGAGGCGGTGGTCCAAGCGGTGGGGGATCGGGTAGCGGTGGAATTGGCAATGGTGGGCCGGGCGGTGGCCCGGGCACCGGCGGGTGGGGCGGAGCTGGCGCTAGCAGTGGCGCGAGCCTTGTTTCTGGAGTTGTAGCTGGTCTTGGTGGCAGAGGGCGCGGCGAGCCCACGGAAGAAGAACTTCTCGGGATTCTAGGCGCGCTCACAAGCTTCGGCAGCGTCGGTTCCGGTCAAGGCGGTTTGGCCGCAGCTGGCGCGTTCCAGGAACAGGTTTCGCAGCTGCCGGGCCGCGCGCAAGACACGTTGAAGCAAGCCCTGGCAGCTTTGGCAGCGCAAGCACCGAACGAAAAACCGGACGAGTCGGTTCTCGTGCAGCTTGCCGAGCACCTGGCGATTCGGTTCGCGCTCGAGCGCTTCGAAAAGGGCGAAGTCAAAGTCAACGCCGTCCGCCAAATGCTCGATCGCATGAACCAGGAGATCGAGAATCTGCGCAAGATTCTCGGCGCTCACGAAGACAAGATGAGCGACGCCGGAATGCTGGTCGAATCGCACCGCGAAATTCTGGACCGGCAATTTTGGGCGGCCGTGCCCGAAAGTGGAAAGCGTGCGGTGCTGATGTCGGGAGAAGCCTGGTGCATTCCACCGCGCAACGTGCAGTCCTACGTCGGCGAACTCATCGAACATGGAAACATCGCCGAAGCCATCAGCATTCTTCAGAATTACGCCGCTTGTGCCGACAGCGAAGAGACGGATGCGCGCAAGAAAACCGCCGTGGGCCTCTCCGAAATGGCGGAGCTCTACGCCAAGGCCGACCCGAAACTATTGAGCGAAGCGCTGCGGCACTTGGGGCTGCGCCTTAGCGTGGAACAAGACTCGGAACTGCAGGGACTGGTGAGCGCCGCGTTCGTTCGGTTGAGCCAGGAAGCCGCGACCACCCGCCATTTCCCCGCGATGGAGCAGGCGCTCGATCTGATCGCGGGCGTGGAAACGCAACGGCCGGGAATCGCGCGCAGTCTCCGCGCGAAAATGGGCATCGAAGACCGCGTGCCCGATTTTGTGGACGAGGCCCTGCGCGCGCGGCATGTGGCGGCTGGCTTGACCGATGTTCTCAAGCTGTTGCCGCAAACCACCATGGAACAGCTGTCGGCGCGTTTCAATCGCTGCAGCCTGCGCGAAGATGCCGAGCACATCGCAAATTTGGCTAACGATCTCGGCGAAGAAGCCGTGCAATATCTCCGCAGCACGGTGCGCGGCGGACCCATCGCCGAAGCCGTGGAGATGGCGGGCCTGCTGAGCAAACTCGACCCACAATCCATCATGGTTTATCTCCCCGGTCGCATGAAGGATTTTCCGCGCGCCTCGCAAGACCGCGTGATCCGGCAGATCTCCGCGAGCGGCGCCCCGCGAAGGTGCCAGGTTCTTCTCGAATTGCTCGACCATGTGGATCCGCTAGTGATGCCTCTCGTGATTGACGAAATTGGCGTGGCCGTGGACCGCGAAGCGCTCGGAAAGCTGCTCACCATCGCCGATGGCGATTTGCCTCCCGGCGCCACTCCCTATTTACGCGTGAAGGCCATCGAGGCGCTCGGAAGAATCCACGCACCAGAGTCCGTGAGCACCCTCAAGCGCATTCTGGAATCGAAGAAAATGTTTGGCTGGCTGCACCCTCAGGAGCTGCGCATTGCCGCGTTCCAGTCGCTCGAAAAGCTGGATCCGGATTGGGCGTTCGCTTTTCTCCCGAAGAGTGGCATCGAAAGCGAAGATCTTGCGCTGTCTCCGCTGGCCATTCCGTCTGCATCGAAATTTGTGCGCCATCGGCGCCACACCCGTGTACGCCTTCGGAAGACCGTGCGCGCGGTTTGCACCAATCTCAAAGAGAGTTGCTCCATGGAGATCAAGACCGCCAGCCTGACGGGCGGCGTCGCTACCCTCAGCCGGCACCTGACCCCCGGAACGCAAGTGCAACTGCGGTTGCAAGTCGGCCTGAGAAACCTGCAAGCCACCGCACTGATGCGCGATTCCCGCGCGCAGGACATGGCCTTCGAAATCGTGGACATGAACCTCGACGAACGCAGCAAGTACCGCCGCATGCTGGCGGGAAATCTTTCTAGCAGTTCGAACATTCCGGCCGCCGTCGACAGCGACCCGGCCCCCGCCACAGTACAAACCCTGGTCTCCCCATAGACCCTATTTCCTGCATTTTTCTTTATTCACCTTTTTGCGAACCGCTATTCGTTTTGATATCTACAACCCAAGTTCGGTCAATCCTGGGTGGTCATCCGGCCGGCGGCCCAGCGGCCAACGGAATAGCCGGTCCTCTTCTCGGATTGCCAGATCATTGATGCTGGCGTGGCGGGTTCTAGAGAGCCCCGCATCATCGAACTCCCAATTCTCATTTCCATACGCTCGATGCCACTGGCCGGAAGCGTCATGCGACTCATATGCAAAGCGCACAGCAATCCGGTTGCCGCCGAAAGCCCACAGCTCCTTGATGAGGCGGTAGTCCAGTTCTGCCGCCCACTTCCTGGTCAGAAATGCAGTGACTTCGGCGCGGCCGTGCAGGAACTCCGAGCGGTTGCGCCAGAAACAGTCCGGGCTGTACCCGCGTGCGACTCTTTCTGGGTCGCGTGTGTTCCAGTTGTCTTCCACAGCGCGTATCTTCAGGATCGCCGTTTCTCGAGTGAAAGGCGGCACGAGGCTAACCACTGGTTTCGACTGTGTGCTCATGGTTCGCTCCTTTTTCTACATTTCTTTAAAAACCTCACCGGTGAATGCTCCGTATGTTGCCAGCACGTGCTGGGACATTGCCTCCGCAAGTGAGTGATAAGACTCTCCAGAGATTCCCAAGCTTGGCCGGAACCAGAATTAGCGGGCACTTCCATGAGATGCTTTTTGGACTATGGTTACTACAAGAAGATTCGACCACCTTCCACCAAGCCGCAGTTCAACTAGAAGCGCCGGGTGCAGGCGACTGGACTGGCCGCGCTGGGAGCGCGAGAGGTGCCAATTATTTCACTGCGGTCCTGGCTGCGAATGCCCTCCTGCGCAAGTTTGTGCGCGGCCGAGTAGCAGCTCGCGTTCGCGCGCATTCCGAGTGAGCGAGGCCGCGCGCTCAAACTCTGACTGTGCCTCGTCGAAGCGGCCAAGCTTGAACAGAAAGTCACCGCGGACGCTGGGCAGCAGATGGTAAGACTTGAGCGACGGCTCCGAGGCGAGCGCGTCTATCAGCTCGAGACCGGCTGCCGGGCCAAACGCCATGGCGACCGCAACCGCACGATTCAGCTCCACAATGGGTGATGGAGTGAGTTCCGCGAGCGCCTCATAAACTTCCACAATGCGTGGCCAGTCCGTTTCCTCCGCCGTACGCGCCCGCGCATGGCAAGCAGCGATGGCCGCCTGCAGCGTGTAGGGACCGCGTGCGCTCGCGAGCATTTCGGCGCGCTCAAGCGCCGCTAGCCCGCGACGGATGAGCAGTTGATCCCAGCGGGAGCGGTCTTGTTCCAGCAACAGGATGGGCTCTCCGGCCGGGCCCACGCGTGCCCTCGAACGTGATGCCTGAATCTCCATCAGCGCAACCAGCCCGTAAACTTCCGGCTCATTGGGAGCCAGTTCCGCCAGGATGCGCCCGAGCCGCAGCGCATCTTCACAAAGGGCTGGCCGAAGCCAATCGTCACCCGCCGTGGCCGTATAGCCCTCGTTAAATACTAGATAGATGACTTCGAGCACCGACTCGAGTCGAGAAGCGCGGTCGCTTCCACGAGGAACCTCGAATGGGACGTGAGCCTCGGCCAGCGTGCGCTTGGCACGCACAATCCGCTGCGCGACCGTCGGCTCCGGCACGAGAAAACCACGCGCAATCTCTTCCGTCGTCAGCCCACCGAGCAAACGCAGTGTCAGCGCGACGCGTCCCTCAGAAGAAAGCACCGGGTGACAGGCCGTGAACACCAGCCGAAGTAAATCGTCTCCGATGTCATCGTCGATCGCAGCGTCAAATTCCGCCACGGCCATCTCCTGCCGGGCTTGCAGCTCGCGGCCAAGTTCCCCGTGCTTGCGCTCCAGCAGCTTGCTGCGCCGCAGCCTGTCAATGGCTCGGTGCTTCCCCGCAGCCATGAGCCACGCGCCCGGATTGTCGGGGATGCCCGACTCCGGCCATTGCTCGAGCGCGGCGACAAGGGCATCCTGCGCGAGCTCCTCGGCAAGACCGACGTCGCGCACCATTCGCGCCAGACCTGCGATGATCCTCGCTGACTCAATCCGCCAGACCGCCTCAATCGCGCGATGTGTATCGGTAGCCGTCACGGCTACCGATAACACCACGTTCAATCCGCCGGCGCAAGCCGGGGCGCACCGAAACTGCTTCTGCGCAGCCGGCCTTACATTCGAACGCTGCTATTTTTGGGGACAGAAGTCTTCCGGCCCGAGCAGTTGGCGAACTTCCGTTTCGCCCTCCCAGCCCGGCCAGTGTTTCTTGTGAAGTTCCATGAATTCCAAAGCCCCTTGGAGCGCCTCTTTTTTGGACTTGTACTCCAGAATCGCAAACCCGCCGACGACCTCTTTGGCCTCCGTGAAAGGCCCGTCGATCGCGTTGATTTGCCCTTTGGAAAGCCGCACGCGCGTGCTCGCGGCGGTCGCAGCCAAACCACCGCTGATAACCATGATTCCGGCTTTGACGGCTTCTTCGCCAATCTTTGCCATCACCTCCATGAATCCTGGGGGCGGCGGTCCCTGGTTTTCCGAGTGCTTGACCATCATCATGAATCGCATCGTGATTCTCCATTCTGATTTAGGATTTTGAACCAGGTTCCCGCCGGCTTTTACCGGCTGAACTTGCGCTCTATTAAGGCGTCGAACGAGCACCTTGAGATTCGACACGCTTTACAAATTTTTTTCAGGCCATCGCTTGCTTCTGTCGCCCGCATCGCGAACGCGCCATGCAGCCTCACTGCGCGAAATCCGCCGCTTCCAACACCGGGCGAATTTCAACTTCCGTCTCCCGGTCAAACGGCGCGCGCTTCAGCCATTCCACCGCTTCGTCCATGGATTTCACCTGCCACAACCAATACCCTCCCACAAGTTCTTTGGTCTCGGCGAAGGGGCCGTCAATCACCGTACGCTGCTGTCCCGAAAATCGCACGCGCTTGCCCTTCGAGCTCGGTTTTAACCCGTCCCCGCCCAGCAGCATACCCGCCTTGATCAATTCCTGGTTGAATTTGCCCATCTCCGCAAGCAGCTTCGGACTCGGCATCACGCCCGCCTCGGAATCCTTGTTGGCTTTCACCATCACCATGACGCGCATCGTAGATTCTCCTTTAGGTATGGCTTGGGCACGGAGCGCCAGCGAGCTTCCACCGGCCGAACCCGGCCTCTACTTACGCGTCGAACGACGGCTAGCCAGTTCGACAGTAACCGCGTCTTTTCTTGCAAGCATTTTACGGCTGCCCCTGCGTCGGCTTTATCCCAGAAGTTTAGGCATTACGCCGCCCCGGCCAGGACCCGGAGCAGCGGCCAGCATGATACCAACATATGGAGAGGGCACGGAGAGGACTGCAGGTGATCCAAGCTATACCCCTGTACAGCCTGCAAGGCCGCCGGCAGCAGGAGGTAGGGCAGTTGCCCCAACGCCTCCCTCACGGCCACGCTCAGGAGGCTCGTGAACAGGGCCGAGGGGCCGTCCAGCGCCCCCGACAGTAGATACAGCCCGATTCCGGCGAGAGCTGTTCCCGCGATGAACTTGCAATTCCGTGAGAGTGTGCGCTGCCTTGCCATAACTGCCTCCTGCGTGCCGCGTTTCAGAACCTCACCTATACGTCGCACGAGGAAGCGGAAAATCGACAGCTTCCGGGCCATTTCTTGGTGTGGCGGCTCCCTCACCACGTGTCCAGATGTGGACAGACCGCCCTCTTGTTCCACGTTATAAGAGATTGTACGTATTCGGATGTTGATTCCTGGCTAACGCCATGCCAGTAGGCAGGAGGCGGTCATGTCTTCGAACGATTCCAATCTACTGAGCCCAAGCCGACAGCTCCAAACCTTGGGAACGTGTTGGATCGTCTATGGAGTGCTTCGCTTGATCTGGGCGCTCTGCTTGTTTCTCTTCAGTGGCACGGCGACCGTAATGTTTGGCGCTCTGCTCAATCGGGTTCCCAACCCCTTCGCTCTGATGGCCGATTTCCATGTCCTATACGCTGCGATGATAGTGTTGTCGGCGGTCTGCGGCATTTTAGGGATCCTTGCTGGGCTGGCGCTGCTGGCAGGAAATCGATCAGCCCGCACTCTCGCATTGATTGCAGGTGTTTTGTCGCTCTCCAACATTCCATTAGGTACGACCCTGGGGATTTACACGCTCGTGGTCTTGCTTCCGCTACGAGGTGCGCAGCTCCGCGGCCGCTCGGAACAAGCGGCTTGAGGCGCTCCGCTTAGCTCAGCCTGGGAGACGGAACAAGATTGGCTTGGCCGTTGCCGGCCAAGTGGAGGAACCAAGCCATGCTGGTGATGTTTATTCTTCCCGTCATCGTCCTCATTGCGATTGTCGGTAGTCTTCCGATCTGGCGCCACAGCAAGAAGTGGGGCTTCTACCCCATCAGCGGCATAAGCCTGATCATACTGATCCTCCTCTTTTTATTTTGGTCCGGCCGCTTGTGACGGAGGCAGCGATCAGCCACTACGCTCTCTAAACCCCAGTATTGACGACGCCCTGCGTCTCAAAGCAAACGCCGCTGTATCGCCAAGAATTAAGGTCAGCTTGACGTCGTGTTTCTTGGCGCAGGCGCACCCAACCAGTTAGAATAGGATGTTTGCACTTATCGCGTTGTGGCAGCCTGTTTCCAAAGGCAACGCAACGGACCGTCAGGAGACGGCACACCCATTCATGGATTTAACGGATTTCATCAATAGGTTTATCGCGCGTTTTATCGGCACCAAGCACGAGCGCGACATCAAAAAACTGCTGCCCGTCGTCGCCGCCATCAACGCGCGCGAAGCCGAGGTGCAGGCTCTTAGCGATGAAGAGCTGAAAACGCGCTTTGCCGAGCTGCGCACTCAGGTTCAGGAGCAATTGAAGGATGCCGATCCGGCCGAACCCACTTTTCGCGAATTGATGCAGAAAGCTTTGGAACCTGCCGTCGTTCCCGCTTTTGCGCTGGTGCGCGAAGCCGGCCACCGCTTCCTCAACATGCGTCATTTCGATGTGCAGCTCATCGGCGGCATGGTTCTGCACGACGGCCGAATCGCGGAAATGAAGACGGGCGAAGGCAAGACGCTGGTCGCCACGCTTCCCGCGGTGCTGAACGCGCTGGCGGGACGCGGCGTACACATTGTCACGGTCAACGATTACCTCGCGCGCCGCGACGCGGAGTGGATGAGCCCGCTGTACCGCGCGCTGGGATTGAGTGTCGGCGTGATCGTGCACGATCTCGATGACGAGCAGCGTCGCGCGGCCTACGGCGCGGACATCACCTACGGCACCAACAACGAATTCGGCTTCGACTATCTCCGCGACAATATGAAGTACGACCTCGCGCATTGCGTCCAGCGCGGCCACCATTTCGCCATCGTGGACGAAGTGGACTCCATCCTGATTGACGAAGCGCGCACCCCGCTGATCATTTCCGGACCCTCGGAAGAATCCACCGACAAATACGCCAAGATCGACAAGATTATCCCCAAGCTTATTCAGGATATTGATTTCACCCTCGATGAGAAGCACCGCACGGCCACGCTTACCGAAGAGGGCGTCAGCAAATGCGAGCGCCTGCTGAGCCTCGGAAATTTGTACGACCCCGCGCACATGGAGACGATTCATCACGTCTACCAAGCCTTGCGCGCGCACACGCTTTACAAGAATGACGTGGACTACGTCGTGAAAGACGGCGAAGTCATCATCGTGGATGAATTCACCGGCCGCCAGATGCCTGGCCGCCGCTGGTCCGACGGTCTGCACCAGGCCGTGGAAGCCAAGGAAGGCGTGAAGATTGAGCGCGAAAACCAGACGCTCGCCACGATTACGTTTCAGAATTATTTTCGCATGTACAAAAAACTCTCCGGCATGACCGGCACGGCGGCCACCGAGGCGGCGGAGTTCAGCAAGATTTACAACCTCGAAGTCACCATCATTCCGACGAATCGCACGTTGATCCGCATCGAAGCGCCGGACGTTGTCTATCGCACGGAAAAAGAAAAATTTCACGCCGTCGTCAACGGCATCCTGCAAGAAGACAATTCGCTCGACAACGGCATCCGCCAGTATCACGAACGCGGACAACCCGTTCTGGTCGGCACCATCTCCATCGAAAAATCCGAAGCCATTGCGGAATTGCTGAAAAAGTCGGGCATCCCGCACCAGGTATTGAATGCCAAACAGCACGAACGCGAATCACGCGTCGTGGCGCAAGCGGGCCGCAAAGCTGCCGTCACCGTGGCCACCAACATGGCCGGACGCGGAACGGACATTCTGCTCGGCGGCAATCCCGAACAAATGACCCGCGACCATTTCCTGAAAAACAAACTGGCCATGCCGTACGCGGCCGCTCCCGCAGTCATACCCGCGGAACCCGCTCCGGGCGAGGCGGCGCAACCTGCAGCGCCCATGATCCTGTTCCAGCACGAAGGCAAGATTTTCCAAGTGCCCGCCAGCCAGTGGAAGCCCATGTACGACCAATTTGCCGAACAGTGCAAAGCGGAGCACGATGAAGTTGTTGCCCTCGGCGGACTGCACATTCTCGGCACCGAGCGCCACGAAGCACGCCGCATTGACAATCAGTTGCGCGGCCGCGCCGGTCGCCAGGGCGATCCTGGTTCCTCGCGGTTTTTCCTCTCGCTCGAAGACGACTTGATGCGCATTTTCGGCGGCGAGCGCGTCAAGGCACTGATGTTCCGCCTGGGCATGACCGAAGGTGTCCCCATCGAGTCGGGCCTCATCTCGCGGCGCATCGAGAACGCGCAAAAATCCGTCGAAGCGCAAAACTTCGACGCCCGCAAACATTTGCTCGAATACGACGACGTGATGAACAAGCAGCGCGAGACAATCTATTCGATTCGCCGCTCGGCGCTCGAAGGAAAAGACCAACGCGATTACGTCCTGGGCATCTCCGAGGACGTCGCGCGCGAGCTCGTCGAAACTTTCTGCCCGCGCGAGCAGCATCCCGATCAGTGGAACACCACGCAATTTCTCGCGGAAGCCACCGCGCAGTTCGGCGTGGACATGAAAGCCGCCGGCGCCGATCCCGCCACGCTTGCGCACGATCCGCTGGTGGACGCCGCGGTGGAGGCCGTCACCAAACGCTACCAGGAAAAGGAAACGCAGTTCGGCGCGGACCTCATGCGTTGGCTCGAGCGCCGCATCATCCTCGACGTGGTGGACTCGCAGTGGAAAGATCACCTGCTCTCGCTCGACCACTTGAAAGAGGGCATTGGCCTGCGCGGCTACGGACAGAAAGATCCGCTCGTCGAATTTAAAAAAGAAGCATTCATCCTTTTCGAAGACATGATGACGCGCATTGACAACGAAACGGTGCGCTATCTGTTTCACATTCAGATTCAGCAGGGCGAGCAGCCGCCCACTGCGGGTGCGCCGCAGCCTACTTCACCGCCGCAGCCCACGCGCCCACGTGCCGACGCCGTTGCCGCCAGCGCCGCCGCGCGAGCCAGCGAGCCGCAGCACTTGCCCGCCGTCGCGCGCGAAATCGAACGCCGCCAGCAGCGCCAGCAAAAAGATTTGCAATATCAGACTGGTCCCGCGCAGGCCGAAGCACCCAAGCCCGTTCGTGCCGGCGCAAAAGTCGGCCGCAACGACCCGTGCCCCTGCGGCTCCGGCAAGAAGTACAAAAAATGCCACGGCGCATGAGTAGGACAGGCATTCTTGTCTGTCCGCCCTTTGTCGAAGCCGTGAACGGAAATTGATCGCGGTTGATTGAAAAAAGGACAGGCAAGAATGCCTGTCCTACCAAAGAGGAAGCCAATGCCACCAGTTCCAGCACCTCAGCAACAGCCCGAACGCCATCCCATCCCCGGCGTGAAAAACCTCGTCGCCGTCGCCAGCGGCAAAGGCGGCGTTGGCAAAACCACCGTCGCCGTGAATCTCGCGCTGGCATTGGCCAAGCTCGGCCACAAAGTCGGTTTGCTCGACGCCGACGTCTACGGCCCTAACGTTCCCATCATGCTGGGCACGACGCAGGAACCGCTCGCCACCATGGACAAGCGCATCGTTCCCGTCGAGATTCAGGGCGTCAAGATGATCTCCATGGGCCTGCTAAATCCCGGCGACAAGCCCATGATCTGGCGCGGCCCCATGCTCCACAGCGTCATCACGCAATTCCTGCGCAGTGTCGTTTGGGGCGAACTCGATTATCTGCTCATCGATTTGCCGCCTGGCACCGGCGACGTGCAGCTTACGCTCATCCAGACCGTCGCCGTTACCGGAGCCGTCATTGTCACCACGCCTTCGACCGTCGCGCTCGCCGACGTCCGCAAAGCCATCGAAATGTTCCGCCAGGTCAACGTGGAAGTGCTCGGCGTGGTCGAGAACATGAGCACGTTTTCGTGCCCCCACTGCGGCAAGGCCATTGACATCTTTGGGCATGGCGAAGGCGCGAAAACCGCCCTAGCCTACGGAGTCCCGGTTCTCGGTGAGATTGAAATTGACCCGCGCATTCGAATCGGCGGCGATACCGGTAAGCCCGTCGCCGCGCTCGGCGAAAATGCCGCTGGCGCGAAGAGCTTGTATGCCGTCGCGCACGCCGTCACCGCGCGCCTCGTGGAAGTCGCCGGCACCACTGGAGGTCCTTCGATCCAGATCGATTGAAGCTCTACGTTTCTTTTCTCTCGCCCGCCTTCTGAACTGCCGCAATCTTTGCCCGCAAGCAATCACGACAAAGGCATCCTTCCGCATCGTTTGGCAGCGCAACGCGCGGTAACTCCGCGCACCAGCAGCCACCCTCCGGCTGGCACGTCATCGCCGCGCCGCACTGTGCGCACTTCGTTTCCACAGAGTGATGATCGCGCACGTGCCGCGCGCAGTCCAGCGCCGCCAGTCTTTACTGGCCTCGTCCCGTGGGCGCATTGGAGGCTCCTTGCGCGCTGGGAGATTCTGCGTATCGCGTCAAGTACGGCACCAGCGGCGTCACCTCGAGCGGCATTTTGTCTCGCACGGACAGCCTCGTGAAGGGCTTGGCTTTCATCAAGCTGACCCCTGCATTCCAGGGTTCTATTTTCACCCTCGAGCCCAATGGCAGCGCTGCGATCTGATCCTTATTGCCCGGTTCCAGCGCGGGCGCGGACTGCAGCAGTTGCGACGCGAAGAACGCCTGGTTCCCAAGCTGCGGGCTGATCAATCGTTTCAGTTCTTTAGATTGCGACTGCAGTTGCCTTAGAAAAAGCCCGGCGTTGCCTAAGCTAGAAGCGTAGGGCGATTTCTTGAGAAGCTCCATCGCTTTCTCGCCATTCGCGGCGGTATCCGTTTTCTCTTCCCGGAACGAGAGCCGCCGCAACACTTCCGTCGGCGGCAATCGCAGGAGATCGTTGAAACCATATTGGTCCAAATAAGGCTTGGTCAACATGGCATCGGCCATTTCATGCGCCAACATGGCCGCCATGGTGGCTTCGTCGGGCACCACATCGATTAATCCCCGGCTCAGCACGATCGCGCTGCCGACAGAAAACATTTCCAGGTTGCTGGTGAGCAGTACGCGGCAATGCAGATCAATCTGCCCGTCCAGATTGTTGGTGACCTCCAGATTGTTGACGATGGCGTTCAGGACCTTGTCCACTTCCCCTTGCGGGGCGAGCAGTCCGTCGCGCTCCAGTAGATCGAGCACATTGTTCTCCGCTTCATGGCGCCACTCGCGCTCCGCCTCGAGAGGCGAGCGGTCATGCTGCGCTGCTTCTTCTTTGACCGGATTTGCGGATTCGACGAGCAGCCTGTTCAATTCCTCCTCGCGCGAAGTGGTCTTGAGGTTGTATCCCCACAGATGTGTCGCCGACTTGTAGCTGGGATTTCCGAATCGCGTTGGTCGAGCCAGCTCCTGGCTGAACACGTAGCTTGGCATCCACAAACCGGGCTTCACGTTGGTGCGCCACGAATCGAAGTGCAAGTAGTATTCGTTTTGAAGAGTTTTCAATGAAAAGTGATTCGACTGCGAGTAGGTTCCATTGATCCGGACAATCGTATAATCCTGATCTTCCACCCAAATAGCTCCGATAAAGCGCGGACCGCGAACTTTTGGAGCCGCCGACACTTGAAAAACAAAGCACCTCACCTCGCCCAGGAACTCCCGTCGTTTATACTCGAATTGGTAATGGGCTTTGTCGAATGCCCCCCGATCGACAAAAATCATCTGCAAGAACCCAGCCGGCTCGAAGGACCACAGCAAAGAGGGCTTTTTTTCGTTTTGCGTCATCGAGTGGACTTTGAGCCGTCCTTGAGAATCTGCCTGGCCGAGGAAATAGACATCGGACTTCGGGACCATGCCCATCTGTTTGTCGGGCTTTACGTCCTGGATGTAAGTCTCAATAAACGGGCTGTAAAGGTCGAACGCGGCCATCTCCTCCTGCTCACGTTTGACAATTCGATCGATAATCTCCGCCTCTTTGCCTGTCGTAGGGGCAGTCTGTGTGTCGAAGTCACTCTTGTTTGCAATTGCAGCGGCGGATGAACTCTGCCGGTCGACTTCCGGTTGTTTGACCGATGCCAGACCTTGCGCAGCCAAGTGCACTCCTCCCGCGCACCCCCACAGCAACGTCATCAGAACAAAAAATTTATTGCGCATGCTTGTCTCCTCGCGAAGCTCGCCCTTCGTCATCGCTTCGGCAGAAAGCACGCGCCGTGCCACCAGCTGAGGTAGCACGTTCGATTTCCGTTTCTCCCACAATCTTTGAAGAATCTAATGTCTACGAGTGGGAAACCCTTCTCGCAGTCAATTTCTTCTCTCTATTCGCACCCATCTCCTTTTCCCAATCTTGTACTTCGGCAGCGCCACGGCCCCAATTGGAACCGATTCCTCCTGGAGGCCAGCCTCAAGACCTTGTGCCTGCTGACTGGTCCAAGTAAAATGTCGGGTCTTCGTTTCCGCGGGTCTTCTCTGTTCTTTTGAGTGATACCGGAGTCACACCGAATGGGTCAGCATTACGACGCAATCGTCATCGGCGGAGGCCACAACGGTCTGGTCAACGCCGCGTACCTCGCCAAAGCAGGGAAGAAGGTCGTTGTTCTCGAACGCCGTCACGTGCTCGGCGGGGCTGCCGTCACCGAAGAAATTTTCCCCGGCTTTCTTTTCTCCGAATGCTCGTACGTCGTCTCACTCCTCCGCCCGGAAATCATTCGTGAACTCGATCTCCCGCGTCACGGCCTCGAAATTCTTCCGCTCGACGGCACTTTTTCGCCCATGCCCAGTGGCGACTACCTCTGGCGCGTCAACGATCACGCCAAATCCATCCGCGACATTCGCCGCCACTCCCGCCTCGACGCCGAAGCTTACGACGAATTCTCGAAAATGATGACGCCGATGTGCCGTTTCGTGAAGCCCATGCTCTCCATGGTTCCGCCGGATCCCACCACGCTCAATCCCAAAGACCTCAAGCAGCTGAATTTTCTGCTGCAGCGATTCCGCGAACTTTCTTCCGACGAGCGCTACACCCTCGTCCAGCTCATGACCATGAGCTCCGCTGATTTTCTCGACCAGTGGTTCGAAACCGACGTCCTCAAAGCCACCATGTCCGCCTCCGGTATCATCGGCACTTTTCTCGGCATTCGTTCGCCTGGCACCGCTTACGTTCTTCTTCACCATTACATGGGCGAAATTGACGGGGCCTTCCGCTCCTGGGGATTCAGCCGCGGCGGCACGGGCGCCATTTCGAACGCCATCGCCGACGCCGCGCGCGAAGCCGGCGTTGAGATTCGAACGAAAGCGCCCGTCGGAAAAATTCTGGTAAAAAACGGCCGCACGACCGGAGTAGTTCTCCAAAGCGGCGAAGAACTCTTCGCCAACGTCGTCTCCTCCAGCGTTGATCCGCATCTCACGTTCGAAAAATTTCTCGAGCCCAGCGAGCTCCCCGCTGATTTTCTCGAAGGTGTGCGCCGCTACAAATTCCGCGGCTCTTCCGGCAAGGTCAATCTGGCACTCGAAGCACTTCCCAATTTCAAATGTTTCCCCGGCCCGGGCGCGCATCTTCGCGGAGCCATCTCCATTTCACCCAGCATGGACTACATGGAGCGAGCCTACGACGACGCCAAATACGGCCACTATTCCCGCCGCCCCTACATTGATATGGTCATTCCCAGTCTCACCGATCCTAGCGTTGCGCCTCCCGGCAAACACGTCCTCTCTTGCTTCGTGCAATACGCGCCCTACAAACTCGCCGAAGGCACCTGGGACGAGCAAAAAGAAGCCTTCGGCGACAACGTCATCAACACCATCGCCGAGTACGCGCCCAACATCAAAGACATCATCATTGGCCGCCAGATTCTCACGCCGCTCGACCTCGAACGCGAATTCGGCCTCACGCAAGGAAATATTTTTCAAGGCGAGCTTTCTCTCGAACAGCTTTTCTTTCTCCGGCCCGTCGCCGGCTGGGCCTACTACCGCACTCCCATCCACAACCTTTATATGTGCGGCTCCGCCACGCATCCCGGCGGGGGCATCATGGGCGCCAACGGCCGCATCGCCAGCCAGGTCATCTTGAAAGAATGGTCGTCCGCTTCTCGGGCGCAGCGAACAAAATCCGGTTCTTCGGGGTCAGCCGCGACCGCTTCAAAGGCGGCCAACTAGTCATGCCGCTCGGACAGCGCGTGGTCCTGATCGGCGGTGGGCACAATGCTCTTATCACCGCGTTCTATCTCGCTAAAGGCGGCTTCAAGCCGCTCGTTCTCGAACGCCGCGAAATGGTCGGCGGCGGCGCTATCACTGAGGAATTTCATCCGGCTTCCGCGCTTCCACTCTCGCGCACACGCTCGGCCCGTTGCGCGCCGACGTGGCCCGCGATCTGCAACTCGAAAAATCCGAATACGAAGTGGTGCATCCCGATCCCCGCGTCTTCGCTCCCTCGCCCGACGGCAAAGCGCTCTTCTTCTACAACGACACCGCGAAAACCGCCGCCGATATCGCCGGCTTTTCCGAAAAAGACGCCGCGAAGTACGCACAGTTCGCCCAATCGCTCGAAAACACCGCCGGCTTCTTCGCGCAACTCTCTTCCCTCACGCCGCCCTCGATCGATCATCCCACTCCCGAAGATCTCTGGAACCTTTTGAAGACCGGCCGCGGCGCGCGCAGCCTCGGCAAGACCGGCATCTTCGATCTTCTTCGCTGGGGCCCCATGGCCGTCGCGGATTTCGTCGCCGAATTCTTCGAAACCGAATTGCTCCGCGCCGCCATTGCCGCGCGCGGCATTTTTGGAACCGCGCTCGGTCCCTGGTCCGCCGGATCCACCGCCGTGCTTCTTCTCCGCGCAGCAGCCGATGCGCATCCCGTCGGCCCCGCCGCGTTTCCGCGCGGCGGCCTCGGCTCCTTCTCTCGCGCGCTAGCCGAATCCGCGAAGCAGGCCGGCGTCGAGATTCGCACCGACGCCGAAGTCGAGCATATTCGCGTCAAGGATGGCGCCGTCACCGGCGTCGCTCTCACCGATGGTGAAGAAATCTCCGTCGAAGCTGTCGTCTCCGGTGCTGATCCCAAGCGCACCTTTTTTAATCTCCTCGATCCTTCGCAGCTCGATCCCACCTTCGCGAATCGGCTGAAAAATTTCCGCGCCAATGGCACCGTTGCCAAAGTCAATCTAGCCCTTGGCGGTCTGCCGGTTTTTTCCGCGCTCGACGCCACCGAGAGTTCTCTGAAGTCCCTTGCCGGCCGCATCCACATCGGCCCGGAAATCGATTATCTCGAGCGCGCCTTCGACGCCTCTAAATACGGTGATTTTTCGAAAGCGCCTTGGCTCGACGTCACCATCCCGACAATCCTCGATCCCTCGCTGGCTCCCGACGGCAAACACGTTCTCTCCGCCTACGTCCAGTTCGCGCCGTATAAATTAAGGGAAGGGAACTGGGACACCCGCCGCAAGGAGCTCGGCGACACCGTCGTTAGAACTCTCGCCGCCTACGCTCCGAACCTGCCCGATCTCATCGAATACATGCAGGTCATCACGCCGAAAGATCTCGAAACGTCTTACGGTTTTACCGGCGGCCACATTTTCCACGGCGAACTCGCGCTCGATCAGCTTTTCACCATGCGCCCCGTTCTCGATTGGGCGCGCTACAAAACCCCCATCCGTGGCCTATTCCTATGCGGCTCCGGAACGCACCCCGGCAACGGCCTCACCGGCGCCAGCGGCGCCAACGCCGCCCGCGAAATCATCCGCGACCTCCGATGAGCACGATCGATCGCGCAAAACTTCGGCAACTTCACGAACGCGAATCGCAACGCTTCCTCGACGACCATCCCAAATCCGCAGCTCTTTACGCCCGCGCCCAATCCTCTCTTCTCGGCGGCGTCCCCATGAACTGGATGAAAAAATGGGCTGGCGCGTTTCCCATTTTCGTGGAATCGGCGAAGGGCGCGCACTTCACCGACGTTGACGGCCGCGATTACATTGACCTCTGCCTCGGCGACACCGGCGCAATGACCGGCCACTCCCCCGGCGTCGTTGCCGAAGCCGTCGCCCGCCGCGCCAAGGAAGGCATTACGTTCATGCTTCCCACCGAAGACGCTCTGTGGGTCGGCGAAGATCTCCAGCGCCGCTTCGGCCTTCGCTACTGGCAATTCACGCTTACCGCTACCGACGCCAATCGCTTCTCCATTCGAATCGCACGCGAAATCACGCAGCGGCAGAAAATCCTCGTCTTCCACTATTGCTACCACGGCACCGTGGACGAATCCTTCGCCACGCTTGAAAACGGCGCAGTCGCCCCGCGCCGTGGCAACATCGGTCCGCCCGTCAATCCCGCCGAAACCACTCGCGTCGTCGAGTTCAACGATCTCAACGCCCTCGAAGACGCCCTCAAGCATCACGACGTCGCGTGCATCCTCGCCGAACCCGCCATGACCAACGTCGGCATCATTCTCCCCGGCGACGGCTACTGGAAATCCGCGCGCGAACTCGCCCGCCGCTACGGCTCGCTCCTCATCGCCGACGAAACCCACACAATCTGCGCCGGCCCCGGCGGCTGCACCGCGCTGTGGAAACTCGATCCTGACATGCTCGTTTTCGGCAAGGCCATTGGCAGCGGCATCCCCGGCGCCACCTACGGGTGCAGCGAAGAAGTTGCCCAGCGCATCAACGCGCGCATCCATCTCGAAGACTGCGATGTCGGCGGCATCGGCGGAACTCTCGCGGGCAACGCGCTCTCGTTAGCCGCCATGCGCGCCACTCTCGAACACATCCTCACGCCCGCCGCGTTCGAACACATGATCCCGCTCGCCCAGCGCTTCAACGATGGCGTCGCCGGCGAAATCCGCGCGCACCATTTGCCGTGGAACGTCATCCAACTCGGCGCCCGCGCCGAATACACCTTCGCCGCGATACCTCCCCGCAATGGCGGCGAATCCGCTGCCGCCGCCGATTTCGAACTCGAGCGATTCCTCCACCTCTACGCCCTCAACCGCGGCGTCCTCCTCACGCCCTTCCACAACATGGCCTTAATGTCCCCCGCCACCACCACCTCCGACATCGACGCCCACACCAAAATCTTCGCCTCGGTCGCCGCCGAGCTCGCTTCCTAGGCTGATTCCATTTCTAAGCAATTGGCACTCGTGAATTCTGTGGCGCGCGTTGTCGATTTGAGTTGAAATGTGGCGTATGGAAAGCTACTTCCTTGTCGACCATCTTGACGTTGAGCGGCTCCTGGGAGAGTGGCGCTGGCTGTGCCCCCAACCAATGTCGCTCGTCGGTCGAAGCGCCTTCGGAGATTTATTCCTGCGCGACGAAGCGGGAATCATCTTCAAGCTGGACATCGCCATCGGACAGTTGAAACAAATCGCGAAATCCGAAGCGGAATTTCGTAATTTGGCTCGCACGAAAGAGCAGCGAGAAGAATGGTTTGCCGAACGTGATGAATCAGCCGCTGCCGCGGGAGGACTGAAACCCGGCCCCGAGGAGTGCATCGCTTTCAAAACCCCTATCCTCTTCGCCGAAGGGGGCGCTCCAAACAACGCGTATGTGGGCAGTCTTTATGAGCAAGTAGCATTCCTCGGCGATTTGCATCGCCAGATCGCAGAACTCCCCGAAGGAACCAAAGTACAGTTTCGACTTCAAGAATGAAAACCCTTCTCCCCCGCTCCCGCGCGAACTCGCGAGTGACGGATAGCGGGACCCGCGCATCGAACAAGGCAGCCTCCACCAACGAGGCTCAAATTAAGATAGCGAGGTGACCACCATGATTTCTTACGGCGGGAAAGAACTGGCCAGCGGATTTCGCACGGTTCGCAAGAACACCATTCAGGTCGCGGAGGACATTCCGGAGTCGAAGTACGGCTTCGTGGCAGCACCCGACGTGCGCTCCGTGGGGCGCATGCTGACGCACATCGCAATAGGCCCGCGAATATTTCTAGAGGTGCACAAAAAGGGCCTGACCACTCTGGTGGGCTTCGACTTTTTCGGGGCGCTAGACCGCTTCAACGCGGAGGAAGCCAAGACCAGATCCAAGGCAGAGATCCTCGAACTGCTGCGAACCGAGGGAGAGCAGTTTGCGGCGTGGATGGAAACCCTGACGCCGGAGTTCCTCGCAGAGATGGTGACCGAATCCGACGGAAAAACGCAGAAGTCGCGGTTCGAGAGGTTGCTTGGCACCAAGGAGCATGAGATGCACCATCGCGCGCAACTGATGTTGATCCAGCGGCAACTTGGCATCGTGCCGCACCTCACGCGCCAGTTCAACGAGAGTGTCGCTCAGATGCGCGCTGCCCGCGCTTGAGAGGCCCCTCAACAACTGCAAGCTGAGCTTTGGTGTACGCGTACCGGCGATTGCAGCAGTATTGCCGTGCCTCGTTCTAAGGCTGTCGTCATCGAACTGTTCTAAAATCGTCCATTAGACTCCATGCCCCCAAAACCCACATTCTTCCCCACGCCCTCCGACTTCCGCGCCTGGCTCGAAGCCCACCACGACAAACTCTCCGGGTACCTCGTCGGCTTCCACAAAAAAGGCTCCGGAAAGCCCAGCATCACTTGGCCCGAATCCGTGGAAGTGGCCCTCTGCTTCGGCTGGATCGACGGCGTTCGAAAGAGCCTCAACGAAACCAGCTACACCATCCGCTTCACTCCGCGCAAACCCACCAGCACCTGGAGCGCCATCAACATCAACCTCGTTCAAAAGCTAACCAAGCAGGGCCTCATGCATCCTGCCGGCCTCAAAGCCTTCGCCGCCCGCAACGAAAAAAAATCCGGCATCTACTCTTACGAACAACGAAAAAGCGCCAAGTTCACTCGTGAGCAGGAAAAGCAGTTTCGCGCAAACAAAGCCGCCTGGGATTTCTTTCGTTCGCAAGCCCCCTGGTACCAAAGACTGACGACGTATTGGGTCATCAGCGCAAAAAAGGAAGAAACAAAACGCAAGAGGCTTTCCGAGCTCATCGGTCATTCCCAGCACCGGCGAAAAATACCGCGGCTTATCCCCACGAAGAAAAAATGATCTGATTGCTCGTAATGTATAATCTGAATCACTAAACGATAGGAGTGAGTGCCAATGTCATCCCACTATCTACTCAAAACCGAAGCTTCCGCATATTCTTTCGCCGATCTCCAACGTGACAAGGTCACCGTCTGGGACGGCGTCTCCAATCCAGTCGCATTAAGAAATCTTCGCGGCATGAAGCCCGGCGACAAACTGATAATCTACGAAACCGGCGATCGCAAGAGCGCTGTCGGCGCCGCCTCCGTGGTCTCCGTGGACGCCGCGGACCCCAAAAATCCCGCCGTCAAAATCAAAGCCGAATATTTGCTCGCCAAGCCCGTCACCCTCGCCCAAATCAAATCCAACAAGCTCTTCGCTGATTCCCCGCTTGTTCGCCAAGGGCGCCTCTCCGTCGTCCCCCTCAACGCCTCCCAATACAAATTCCTGACCGGCGACTGATTCCGCAAACCCGCGTATGATGCTCTGCGAAGTGTCGAGGCAAAATCCCATGAAACGCTCTTTCTTCGTCTTATTCTTTTTCCTGGCTGCTTCTCTTTTCGCCCAGCAACCACCCGAACTCCATTTCCGTTCCGTCCCCGATTTCCTGAAACTTCCGCCCGACCTCTACCTCGGCGAAGCCGTCGGCGTCGCCGTAAATTCCAAAGGCCACGTCTTCGTTTCCACGCGCGGCAATTCCACCGGCCCCGCGTTCGCCGCCGCCGCTGCGCAGCTCCTCGAATTCGCCCCCGACGGAAAATTCATCCGCGAGATCGGCCACCATCTCTACGCCTGGTCCTTCGCCCACGCCGTCAAAGTGGATAAGGACGACAACATCTGGGTCACCGACAAAGGCTCGGACATGGTCATCAAGTTCAATCCCGAAGGCCGCGTACTCATGGTCCTCGGCCGCAAGCAGGAAGCT
>Ga0210409_10002732_pt1 | contig 20580 bp, 17 predicted proteins | sample IncBWH17MmetaG_FD_161649 | JGI IMG/M metagenome (GOLD analysis project Ga0210409, IMG submission 161649) | Forest soil microbial communities from Barre Woods Harvard Forest LTER site, Petersham, Massachusetts, United States - Inc-BW-H-17-M | ecosystem: Environmental > Terrestrial > Soil >...
TTGGGCCTGCGCCAGGCCGGCGACGCCATCCACCGGCGAACGGATGGTCGTAAAAGCGAGATTTAGCTCCGCCTGTTGAACGGCCGCCTGGGCGCTGTCGACTTGCGCGCCGGCAGCCTTGTCCGCTTGAATGGCGTCGTCCAGCTCCTGTTTGCTGATTGCTTCAGTCGCCGCCAGGGGCGTGTAGCGCTGTACGTCAAGCGCGGTTTTGCCTTTGCGGGCAATGGCTTCCTCGGCTTGGGCTTTTGCCTTCGCCAGCGCCGCTTCGAACGGCGCGGGTTCGATCTGGAAAAGGATCTCGCCATTGGTTACCATGCTGCCTTCCTTGTAAGGGCGAGTTTTCAAATAGCCGCTTACCTGGGCTGAGATGGTGGCGTTGACCTCGCCTTCCAGGGTGCCAACCCATTCGCGGTAGATCGGCACATCCCTTTGCTCGACGGCGACCACCTCAACCTCCGGCGGCTGGGCAAGCCGAGCGTCCGCCTTTTCCTTGCAGCCAGAAAGCCAGGCCAGCAACGGGAGGGCCAGGATAGCCACCGACAATTTGTAAACCACGTTGTGCGTCATATTCTTAGTCAAGTGTTGCGCGCGTTAACAGAAAGGAACGAGTGGTCGAACCCCGATTGGTCTTGAGCTTATTCATCTGACGTCGCGAGAACGCCCGCACGGGTGAGAAGGATGCGTTTTGGGTTCATGCGTTTGCTTGCTGATGTTTTCTGCGTACTCATTGATAATTACTGATTACTGTTTACTATTCACCAGGCTGTCGTGCCGCCGGAATCAGGATCTTCCAGGCCGATGGCGCGTTTGTTGAGCCACTTAACTCTAGCGCGGTAACCCGCTATCCGTGATTTCGCCGCCTGCGGCGATCATGCCCTCCAACTGAGTCAACTCCTCCTTGCCAAGAAAACCCGTAGCGCCAGCCTCGCGGGCAAGGTTGCGAAGCATGGTGTTGTTGTGTTGCGTCATGACGAGGATACGCGCCTCCGGGAACTGCGCCTTGATACGGCGCGTCGCGGTGAAGCCATCCACCCCAGGCATGACGACGTCCATGAGAGTCCAATCCGGGCGCTCTTTGGCAAATCCGGCAACCGCCTCCTCGCCGCCGGCGCACTCGACGAATTCCTGCGCGACGCCGCTCAGGAGGCTGCGGATCAGCGTCCGCATTTCGCTATTGTCATCAACGATCATGACTTTCACCGGAGTGGTCCGGTAGTTGGTTTCACGTTCACGGGTGACAGTCCAGCACGGTCGGCTCCGCTTGTGAATACGTGGCACCCCGTGAAGCGTCTACGTGATAGCCCGCGAAGAGCTACGTAGTTGCACTGAGGCGAGGACCAGAAGAAGTGAGATCACTCTCATTCCACTTTGCTCTGCGATTGCTCAAAAGTGGGTCTCAGCCCTGATTCTAGGGTGTTTTCAGGGGTTTTGAAGTGGAGCCAACGGTCAGAATCGAACTGACGACCCGCGCTTTACGAAAGCGCTGCTCTACCGACTGAGCTACGTTGGCATTGAGCGGAGACACCGTCGACGCCCGCCTGGCAGGCGTTATGCGACAGCACTATTCTTAGCCGAAGCCGCGATAAGGTGCAAGGTCAGGCCGACTTTTGCAAGGAAATGAAGCGCCTCATTTTAATCCCAGGGTTACAAAGGCTACAAACGGCGCCGACAAACCTCCCGAGCGGGTTTAATTCCCTTAACGTCCCTGCTTGAGTTGGTGCTATTTAAACCAGTCTTGGATTTCCCCTGACACCGTACTGCATGAAAGGCCATCGACGGTGTTTTTGATCGATATCTTATTACCCGAGACGGTGTACTCACCCTTAACACTCCAGGACTTTACCCACGCGATTTTACCACTGGCACTGAAGCTGCCCTTGGTCTTGTCGCCTGTGAAGGTGCCTCCATTCTTCTTGACTGCATCTTGGACCTTCTTGAGCGTCTGATCGACGTCTTTGACCGTAACGCTGAATTGTTCACAATCTGCCATAGATTCCTCCTTCTCAGATTACACCAGAACTCTCGAAGCAGAGCGGCTTCGCGACGCATTTGCCGTTAACCGTATTAGATGCTGGCTTGTGTGTGACGTGGCCTTACTCTATCGGACCGGTAAAAGACTGTCAAACGCACATCATAAGCCCATAAGCCCATAAGCCCATAAGCCAACCATTCCGAACCGTTCCGAAGAGTACGAGGACGAGGAAGACTACGAAAACAATTACACTGCCCTGGAAACCTTTGCCGGTTCCTCGGATTCGGGTCGCTATCCCAATGTGGTGCCGTTGCATAATTCTCCGCCCGCGTATTCCTTCTCCTGCGATTCGCTGGGGCGGCAAGTTGTTCCTTATCAGTGTTCATCCGTGTCCATCCGCGGTCGAATGCGGTTTTCTTCGGGACTGGACAGATGTGCGAGCGTAAGAGATACTGTTCTCCAATATCCCAAGCTTAGCGGCGTACGGCTAAAGAACTCAGGCGAGCTCCGGGCCAAGCGCAGCGCGATGAGGGAAAGTCTTTGTGGAACTGCTCATTCGACTCGACCAATGAAGAAAGCCTTCACTTTAATAGAGCTGCTGGTGGTCATTGCCATCATTGCGATCCTCGCGGCGATGTTGCTGCCGGCCTTGACGAGAGCCAAAGGCAAGGCTCAGTCCGCCAGCTGTCTCAGCAACACTCACCAAATCGGCATCGCGCTGGTCCTGTACAGCGATGACAATAAGGATACATTGCCCAATCAATGGTGGTTTGTCGGCCCCTATAAGAACAGCGCCGGCCTGGCCTGCGGTGGGGAGTGGAAAGCGACTCCAGCCTACCAATTGAGCCCTTTTCTCAAGAACCCGAACGTGTGGGTGTGCCCGACCAAAAGACGAGGGCTGACCTACAAGACCCAGCCGGGACAGTATGACCCTTCTTACACCGGTTTTCTTTCGTATGGCTTCAATTACCTGGGAGTGTTTACCGGCTCAACGACCGCGCGAAAGTACTCGTCCATCCTGAAACCAGTCGAGACGATTGCCATGACCGAGGTGAATGGCACCGATGACCCGAAAGAGATCGGAGGCGGAATAGGAAACGAGAAGGCCGATGCGGCATGGCTGGATGACTATTGGGCCGGCGGGTGTTTCCCGGAAAGCACATCCCCAATCCACAATCAGAACTTTCGCTGGCAGTCGCAGATGAAAAAGCACAACCAGCGGGTCAATCTCGTTTACGTGGACGGGCATTCCGCTTTGCAAAAGCCCAGCCGAATCTATTGGGGCCAGTTCTATGCGCAATACCAGGGAGCGGTGCGTGGAAGCGTCCTATGGAACTCCCCCGCAAGCAACGAGGCTCTGGATGCGGCCGAGATTCGGCCCGATCTTTAAAACCACGCTCTGGAATGGGGTCCGCATAGCAACCCTCAATGCTCATAGCCGTGATGGGTCGAGGTACAGTTCCCATCATTCCCCATCGCAGGCCAGGATCACGCCCTCATCGCCAGTGGATGCTCCCCACCGATCAGAAGCGCGTTTCAAAATCGGAATCCATTCCCTTTAAATCTAAATCCTCGGCCTCCTGCCGGTGATTAGGGAAACGAGGAAAAGCACTAGGAACAGGATGAACAAGACCTTCGCTATCCACGCCGCTGTCCCTTCAAGATTGTAAAAACCGAAAAACCCCGCGATGATGGCCACGAGGAGGAAGACGAGAGCGTAGTACAACATATTGTTGCCTTGTTAAGGATTTCAGGTTGCCTTCCCGCGAACCAGCCCGGCCAGACCAACGACGCTGGCCAAAATCCCGCCAATCAGCAACCACATGGCTTTGTCGGTCGGTGAGCCGGTAAATAACCGGGATACGCTTGCGCCAAGAGAATTGATCGCGTCGATGCCAAACGCTATCAACAGCATTCCGACCGCCAGTAATCCAATTGAAACGGGTACGTTCACGAAACAACCTAGAACGTCGACCAAATTCCTGATATCGGGTGAAACCCGACAACACTGGCCCTAAAGCCATGGTCCGAACGCGCGCCGAACCAGATTTTGACTGCTGCCGATGGTTCTCATTCCTGCTGGACCACGCGGCCTCCGGCGCCCCAACGGGGCAGCAACATATCAGGACAAGGTCCGCCGGAACGACAGCGCAGGGTGAAGACTGAGGGTTTTAGGAGTGGCTCGCTTAAGTTTCGGACATTCCTGCGGACAGGAATGTCAGACAGGAATGTCCGCGCGCCGGGAACACCGCTCTGCGAGCTTCACCGGATGGGCGCCACGTGGCCATCCCCATGCAGGACGTTTTTCGTGCCGTTGGTGCTGCCTGGGTGGAAATTCTGGTAATCGTACATGAGCCGCGCCTTCTCAGCGGTCATCTTGATGCCGGAAATCACACCCGGCAAGACAATTGGCTTTCCATTGGCCTGATAATTCCATTCGTAACTCGAACCCTCCATCTGGAAATAGGTCGTCGATCTCACCGGGAAAAAGCCGCCAATGTCCCTCGGGCATCGAAATATCGCCATCGCGCCGCCCACGTAGTTGGAGAGCACATCCACAATGCGAGGCAGAACATTCGTCGGAGTGATGGGAGTCGTAGGAAGCCGCTCGGCATAAGGCAATTTGCCTTGGAACTCGTCCGCGTAAATGGAGAGTCCAATGCCGATTTGCCGCAGATTGCTGATGCATTTGACGTCATTGGCCTTGCCTTTAGCCCGGCTAAACGCGGGCATCAGGAGGGAAGTGAGTACACCGATGATACCGATCACGACCAGCAGTTCGATCAGAGTGAACGCGACTTTGGGGCGGAGCCAACGCATCGGATTCATGGATTTGCGGCGGCCTGTTTGCTGTTAAGCACCCGGCGGTCATGCGCGAGCCTCTGGTCGATCGTCCCGTCCTTCAAACGAGTCTCGATACGGCTTTCCATGTCCTGTTGAGCCGCCTGGGCGGCCTGTGCCGCCGCGGAGGAGCCTGATTGCATTTGCTGCTGGCCACCGGCGGGCGAAAGCGAGGCGGCCTGGCTTGCGCTGGCAATTTGGTCCATCGTTTGTTGGCGTTCCTCAGGCGTCATTGTGGAAACAAGCGCCTCCAACGCGCGATCCGGTGGGAGGGCTTTGTCATCCTGGGGAGGCGCAACCTGGTTGGTATCCGCCGGTGAGCTTGCGTTGATTACCGCGGGTGCAGGGACCATTTGGCGAACCAATACGTTGGCATTCAGCGGCTGAAGAGTATAGACCCGGTCCCACTTGCGCCGCACTTGCCTGGCGACCTTGGCGACGGCCTTGTCGAACGGGACTTGCTGGAGCTTCAGATTGACAACACCAGTGATATCGTCTTCCGGCACCACTTGTGCCTTCGAAAACCGCGATAAAGCCAGCGCGGTAAAGGCCACATCTTTATCTACGAGCTGCGCGGAAACCAGCTTGTTTTCCGCGCGCAAGGTGTTGGCAAACCCGCCTAGGCCAGCCTGCTGCCAGACCGCCAGCTGCTGCAGTGCCAACCAGCCGTTGCCCGCAGGAGGCAGATTGCCTTGGAGCACGCGGTTGAACGCGGCCAGCGACTTCCGGGTCGAGTAAATCGGGTATAATCGAGCCCACCGTGAATCGGTCTGCAGACCAACAATGTTCAGCACGTCGTCCAGCGGAACATTGTGGACGTTTAACGTGACGTTTCCTCCGACATTCTTGCTGACGACAATGCGTTCCCACGTCTGCCACTCGAGTTTGGACACGACCCGGCGCAGCTCCATGTTCCGCACGTTAAGAGTAACGAGATTCTCATGTGCTCGGTAGGCCCGGTAGCCCCCCCAAAGCACGGCGGCCGTAACTGAGGCCACCAGAATAGTCCGGCTAGGCTTCATAAGCGAATTCTAACGCAGTTCGTTTGCCGTGCAAGTGGAATGAGTCTCAAAAGGTAGGCTGAGATCACGGTGCCTTTTTGGAAACCTTGAACACATAGTTGGTGGGAAGCTTTTCTCCCGTAAGGGCGTCCCAATTCATCTCACAATCCGAGTAATCACTGGCGACCGTGCGAATCGAGAGGCCCTTGAGATGCTCTGGGGGCAACTCAACAACCGCCTTTCCATCTTCGTCGGTGACAAAAAACCCGTAAGGCCGAGGTCGGCGCCCACTCAGCAAGATGACTTGCAATCGTATATCTGGAACCGGCTGAGCGGTGTCTTTATCCAGGACGGTCAACTCAATGATGGTCTCCTCGGTTGGAACGGGTTCATCTCGTTCCAGCTGGGGATCCGCCTTTAAAACTCCGGAGGGGCCGGTCGTTAGGGCGAGCACAATCCAGGTCACACGAGATTTGGTCGAAACTAAGTCCAAGCACTTTACCTCCGACTCGGGTTTCGGGTTCGGGATGCCTGAGCCAAACAGACGCAACGTCTTGACCCAGTCTGGCAAGCTTGGATGATCGCCACGCCAAATAACCCTGCTGGCCGAATTGGTGGGAAGAGGATTGTGCTCGGCCGTGGGTTGCCACCAGTCCCTCGAATCGGTCCCGTAGCGAATAGAGTTGGTCGCCGAGGAGCCGTCTGCATAGCGGAACACGACGTCGGCAATGGGGGTTCCTTCCACCGTCGTGAACGAGGTGGCGTGCAGAATATAAAGGGTCTGGAACTTGCCTGTCGCTGGAATACCCTCGACGCTTTCCCTGTAATTCCTGCCGATTCCCGCAGGCCCCTCGCCCCACAACTCAATCACACCGCCAATGCGGAAAGGTATGTTTGCGAGGGTTTGCAGGCCACGGGGCACTGCTTGCCAACAGCCGGGCGCATCGAACGAGGCGTCGTGGTCGTAAAAGCTCACCAGATCCAAGGGGTGGGGAGGCAACTCGGGTGCGGCTATTGACGTAGGCGGGCCGGAGGCCATGCGACTGTCCGGCAGCGGTGATTTAAGATTTAAGAGCAGTGCCGCCGCCACCACAGCCAGCAGAACGAGTACTGCCACGCGCCAAACCCTGGTCATGCAAAATAAGTTACCCTCCTGCTTAAATGCGTCAACTCTCTTATTGCTTCTCCATTTCCTCGCCTTCCGAAAGGCCTTCCCCTTCGCTCACAACGCAACTTGGGCTTTGCACATCGGTCCGCGTTTTGAACAGCTGTAACTCCCCCCGGCCATCGCACCGCCTCTCGCAAATCAAGAACAACGATCGAAGCGTGATTCGGCATTCCGCACTGCGCATTCCGCACTCCGCACTCCGCACTCCGCATTCAGAATTGGCTTGCCTCCCTTGGGACCTTTTTCGTTCACTATCTATACTGCGCCTTAGCCGATGAAAAACATAACCACAAACGGCCGCAAGGGGCTACTGGCCGGGGGCAACTGGATAATCGATCAGGTCAAGATGATCGATGTCTACCCGCAACCTGAGCAACTGGGGAACATTCGCAGCCAATCGCAGGGCACGGGCGGCGCCCCCTACAACGTGCTCATCGACCTGGCCAAGTCCGGGGCCCCTTTCCCTTTAATGGCCGCGGGCCTGGTCGGGCAGGATTCTCTGGGAGAGCAGATACTCGACGATTGCCGCTCGCACGCGATTGAGGTCCGCCACCTCGGCCGCACTCCCAAGGCCCCCACCTCTTACACCGACGTCATGACCGAACAGGGTCATGGCCGACGCACGTTTTTTCACGCGCGCGGCGCCAATGCTCTGTGGCGCGGCGCCGATCTGGATTTCGCGCGCACACGGGCCCGCATTTTCCACCTGGGCTACTTGCTCCTGCTCGACGCCTTGGACGAACCCGACACGAAATTCGGCACACGAGCAGCCCGTTTGCTCGCGGAAGCCCAGGCCGCCGGCGTAAAAACCAGCGTCGACGTCGTAAGCGAGGACAGCGACCGGTTCGCCAAAATCGTCAACCCTTCGCTGCGCCATGTCGATTATTGCATTCTCAACGAAATCGAGGCGGGCAAGACGACGGGATTCAAGCTCCGCCAGTCTGGCGGCTCACTCGATACCGTCGCTCTGCGGCACGCGGCGGGCGCCTTGCTTCAACAGGGCGTGCGCGAGCTCGTCGTCATTCACTTCCCGGAAGGGGCCTTCGCCCGCACGCGCAAAGGCGAGGATTCCTGGCAATCCTCTTTAAAGCTTCCCCCTAAGTACATCACCGGCACCGCCGGGGCTGGAGACGCCTTCTGCGCCGGGGTTCTGCTCGGTTTGCACGAAGAGTGGGATCTCCAGAAATGTCTGCTCACGGGTGTGTGCATCGCGGCGGCCTCGCTCGCGGATGCGACTTGCACTCACGGCGTCAAGTCGCTCAGCAGTTCGCTGGCCCTGGCAAAGAAATTCAAGTTCAACCGGCCGCTTCAGCCCGAAGAATAATAGCCAGGTCTTACGCCCGCTCCATGTACTTGCCGGTCCGGGTGTCGATTTTGATCTTTTCGCCAGTTTTGATGAACAGAGGCGCTTGCACCGTGATTCCTGTCTCCATGATCACGGGCTTCTGCACGTTGTTGGCGGAATCGCCGCGGATCCCCTCGGGGGCATCGGACACCGTTAAGACCACGCTGGAAGGCAACTCAATGGACACGGCCTTATCCTCGACAAACGTGACGGTCACCGTTGCGTTCTCGACGAGGTAACTCTTGGCGTCGCCCACAAGCTCAGGCGTCAGGGTCACCGTCTCGTAGGTTTCCGGATCTGAAAAGACGAAATCCCCGCCGTCCTTGTAGCTAAATTCCATTTTGCGGGTCATCATCGGCACCACATCGATTTTCTCGGTGGAACTGAACCGCACGTCGGAGGAACGCCCGGAGCGGATGCTCCGCAGCGTTGCCTGGACGAACGCGCGCAGGTTGCCGGGCGTCCGGTGCTGGCTGTCCAGGACTACGCAGATGTCGCCATTGTAATTAACCGCCATACCGCGGCGAAGGTCATTTGCTGTTGCCATATCTCTCTAAATCGACTTCTCCCCGTCCGTTCTTTCGACGGGAGCGGGACAAGATAGCGGCAACGTGATCGATTGCAAGCCCGCTTTTCGGCATCAGGCGACATGCGCGTCAGGAGAGATGACCGCCTGGCAAAACAGCGTGAAATTGCCTGTCGGAGCCGCGACGGCGTAGGGGCTGCCGTGAACGCGATAGCCCTGTTGCAGCGCATCACTGACCAGCTTGTCCAATTTCGAAGGCTCGTTGGCATGCAGCGTCTTATATTCGTTTGTCGTCATAGTCATAGACTTCTCAGTAATTAATAAGTTTAAAGCTGGCGGCGCGGGTTCCTCAGGTCAAGCTGACATGCGCGGAAATGGGACGCGACGGGGCCCATGCTATGTGTCCAATTCAGCTCCGGCCACTTTTGGACTTTTGACTTTTGGGACTTTCCTTGACACTGACCAGCAACATGGATATAAGTTGAAAAAGCCCGTGTATTGACCTAGCGTTCTCGACAATGAGGTCGCCTAATAGAATTTGTCGTTACTCCGTCGCTGACGACCCTGTCACCAGGGGCCGTACCTACCCCGCATCATTTGCACAGGAACGTTACTGGTTTCTCAGCCAACTGCACGACGGCAGTCCTGCATTTCACATTTGCCGAGCGTCCTGGGTGCCTGGGGCGGTTGATGTCCAGACTCTCGACCGCTGTTTGCGTGCACTGGTCCAACGGCACTGGATTCTTAGAACCAGCTTTCGTCTGGCTGGCGGTCGGCTGGTTCAGATAGTTCACCCTGATGCCAATCTCCATGTGGAACTCATTGACCTTGCGTGCCAGCCGGTCCCTGAACGGGAAGAATCAGCCCGAAAGCTGGTGCTCAAATCAGTACAACAGACCTTTGATGTGACTAACGGCCCTCTGGTGCGATGTGAGGTTTACCGCCTCTGCCCCACGCATCACCTGCTTCTGTTCGTTGCGCACTGCCTGGTAGCTGACCAGTGCTCGCTCGACAAGTTGGTTGAGGAATTGACCTCGCTCTACAATGCCTTCCAGCAAGGCATTGTCCTGGCACCCGCAGAAGACGCAGAGCAGTATGCTGAATGGTCCCAGTGGCAACGAGAGCAAATCGAGGGCGGTTCTCTCAAGGCACAGTTGTCCTACTGGTCCAGGCGGTTGTCCAGTCCGCTTGCGGTCCTGGAGCTCCCCCTGGATCACACCCGCCCGGCAGTTCAGACTCTTATTGGCGCAAGGCAGTCTCTGCAATTAGCCCACGACCTCACCGTCGGTATCCGGAGGCTCAGTGAAGAGACCGGGGCCGACACGTCGGTGATCCTGTTGGCCGCTTTCATCTTGTTTCTCCGCCGTTACACTTCACAGGAGGATATCCTGGTGGGTGTTCAAGTGGACGGACGGCATAATGTAGCGACCCGGGGAATGATCGGGCCCTTGGCGAACATTTTGGTGACAAGAACACCGGTCGCGGACAACCCAACATTCCGAGCGCTGTTGACGAAAGTGGCCTCCGAGCTTGGCGATGCGCACGCCCATCAAGATGTGCCGGTTGAGACATTGCTAAGGGCGCTGAAACCCGAACGCAATCTGGGCGTCCCGCCCGTGTTTCAAGTGATGTACCAGTTCGACAGCACGAGTGCGCAGACCTTTCGCTTCGGAGAGATTGCCCTTTCGCCAATGAGCCTCACCAACCTGGGTTCGGTGTGCGATCTGGCTTTGAGTCCCGCCGTAAGTGAACACCACCTGAGCCTGAGCCTGGATTATAGTCCCGACTTGTTCGAGGTTCGCACTATCCAGCGGATGTTGGGTCAGTGTGAAACTCTGCTGCGAGGGATCATCGCCAACCCTGCGGAGGGCATCCTGCAGTTGCCGCTTCTGACCGGCGACGAACTTCATCAGGTCCTGGTCGAATGGAATGACACGAGCCGCGACTACCCGCGGAATAAATGCATCCATCAATTGATTGAGGAGAGCGTAAGGCGAAACCCCGCAGGAATCGCCGTGGAGTATGGGGAACAGTGCTTGAGTTACGGGGAACTGAACTCTTATGCCGATCAACTGGCCAGCCGCCTGCGCTCAGAGGGAGTAGGTCCGGAAGTGGTCGTGCCGATCTGCGTCGAACGGTCTCTGGAAATGGTGATTGGAGTTCTGGGCATTCTTAAGGCTGGAGGTGCGTATCTGCCTTTGGACCCGATCTGCCCGAGGGAACGACTCGAACTCATGCTCGAGGATTGCCAAGCCCAAGTGATCGTGACACAACCGCACTTGAGGGAGATCGTTTCGGGGCGGAATCGGAGATTGATCTGCCTTAACCCGAACGGCCTGGACGACCGTACCGCGCATCTCAAAATCCCGGCTTGCCAGCTCACACCGGACAATCTGGCCTACGTGATTTATACATCGGGGACGACGGGCCGGCCAAAAGGAGTAATGGTGAGCCATCGGAACGTGGTGCACTCAACCTACGCCCGTTTCCTTGAGTATGATCAGAGGGTGGAGTCGTTTCTGTTGCTCTCCTCTTATGCTTTCGACAGCTCGGTGGCGGGTATCTTTTGGACGCTCTCCCAGGGAGGCAGGTTGGTGCTCCCATCGGTTGCGCAGGAGAAAAGCCCGGACGACTGGGGGCGCCTTGTCTGCCGGCATGCCGTTTCACATTTGCTCTGCTTGCCGAGCTTCTACGCGCTGCTGCTCCAAAGGGCACAGACAGAGGAATTGCTTTCGTTAAAGGTTGTGATTGTAGCCGGCGATGCCTGCCTGCCCGAATTGCCGGGCGAACACGGCCGCAAACTCCCTAATGTGAGATTGTACAATGAGTACGGTCCAACGGAGTGCACCGTCTGGTCAACGCTGTACCGACTGGATGGAAAGCCTGAAAGGGCCACCGTTCCGATCGGCCGACCCATCGCCAACACACAGACCTACATCCTCGACCAGCGCCGTCAACCGGTGCCTATCGGCGTGCCAGGCGACCTGTATCTGGGCGGAGAGGGACTTACAAGGGGGTATTTGAATCAACCGGCCCTAACGGCTGAGAAGTTCATCCCCAACCCCTTTGATAGCGAGCGGACTGCACGTCTTTACCGCACGGGCGACCGCGCGCGCTACCTGCCGGACGGCAACATCGCATATCTCGGACGAGCTGATTCCCAGGTCAAGGTGCGTGGTTTCCGAATCGAGCTCGGTGATATTGAAGCCGCCCTTGCGACGCACCCGGCCGTCATTGAGAACGTGGCGACGGCCCGGGAAGGTGCCCATGGTGTGAAACGCCTGGTAGCCTATGTTACATGTCGCACTCACTCATCGGCATCGGAATTGCGCGCGTTTCTGAAGGCCCGGCTTCCCGAGTACATGGTGCCCTCTGCGTTCGTATTCCTTGACTCTTTCCCGCGGACTCACAGTGGAAAGATAGATCGCGGGGCTTTGCCCGCTCCTATGCCTTTGCCAACCGAAGTTGGTGGAGAGTTCGCTTGTCCCACAAATCCCGTGCAGACTCATTTGGTCGAGATTTGGGAAGAGATGCTCGGTCTGCATCCCATCGACATCAAAAGCAACTTCTTCGAACTCGGCGGAGATTCCTTGTTGGCGGCCCTGGTCTGCCTGGAGATCGAACAACAGCTTGGCAGATTCCTGCCGTTGGCCGCCCTGGTTCAAGCCCCGACGATTGAACAGTTGGCCGAGCTACTCCAACGCGTGGCTGAGGTGGGAACTTGGTCCTCGCTGGTGGCGATTCAGCCACACGGCTCCCGGCCGCCGCTTTACTTGGTGCATGGCGTCGGGGGGAATATAGTCGGGTATGCAGCCCTGGCGCGCCATCTCGGGCCCGACCAGCCCGTTTATGGTCTGCAGTCCTGGGGGCTCAGTGGACGCCACACCCCACACGCAAGCATAGAGGAAATGGCAATACATTACCTGGCTGAGATCTCTGCGCTGCAGCCCCAGGGACCCTATTTTCTGGGCGGATTGTCGTTTGGAGGTCTCGTCGCCTTCGAGATGGCGCAGCAGCTCCATGCACAGAGTCGGCCGGTGGGATTAGTGGCCTTGCTGGATACCTACTTCGATGGCAAATTGGATTGTCTCACACCCTCTGAGTCCCTGGCACGACGGTTAAGCCTGACGCAACAACGGTTGGGCGGCCATGCTCACGATATCCGAGAACTCGACTGGTCCGACTTCGGCATCTATTTGCGCGACAAAAGCCATATCCTCAAGACTCGGCTCGCCAGCCGGCTGCGGCAGACGGCGCGCAGTCAACAGGATTCCCGCAGCGCCAGCATTTCGGAGTCTCTGCAAAACGTTCGGGAAGCAAACCTGCTTGCGCTGAAACGCTATCGGCCGAAAACCTATCCCGGCGGTCTGACCCTTTTCCGAGCCACGCCTCCGGAGGGTGAAGAACTCCCCTGGGACCCTTGGACCGCTTGGCGCCATCTAGCGGTTGGTGGAGTGACTCTTCATTGCGTGCCTGGCGATCACAACACCCTGGTGAATGAACCGCACGTCCAGGTCCTAGCCGAAAAGCTGAAGGCGGAATTGGAAGTCCCCGGCAGTCCCACTTGTGGTCGTCGGGTTCAGAGCCAGGCGGTTCAGGATGGCGGTCCTCAGAATCAGATCTGCACTCCCTCCGCGGAGGAACACTTTCGTGGCGGACGGCTGACAATCGATAACGGGGAATATGAGGCTGCTTGTAAAGAGTTATAATTTCGAGGCGGCTTGAGCGCGCGCCTTGCTCAACACCTCTTTCAGCGCAACCGGCTTTCCGCCCTGCCGTTTGCTTTCGTCGGCCGCCTCCATGAAGGCGAAGATCTCAATGGTTTCTGCCGCTGTCACGGGCGGTTGACGCGTCTTGAAGAACCTGACGATTTCCTGGCACAACTCCTCGTAACGGTCCGATTTGGTGGTCGGAACAATGCCTTTGGTGCCGAATGCCGCCGCGCCGAATTCCTCCTTGTGGCGCCTGATGCCGCGATAAGTTCCCACGCGCCCGCCCTGCCATACCCCGGTCAGGACATCCGCGTCGTCTGCCTGTAGGCGCGAGACTGTTTCGCAACCGGTGCCCATGAGCGTGAAGAGCGCTTCAATGCCGTGGATGCCATAGAAGAACATATCCGGCGTTCCTTCCTGGTACGAGCATGGTCCCCAAGTGATCGCTCCGACAATTTCCCCCAGGGCAGCGTTGGTCTTCAATTCCTGAATGCCGCCTCCGAACCGGAGCGATGAACTGGAAAAGCATGGCACGTTGTGCCGTTGCGCTAGATCGAAGATGGCGATGGTATCGGCGAGCGACCCCGCTGCCGGCTTGTCAATGAACAGCGGTTTGCCGGCTTTGATGACAGGTATGGCCTCCTGCAGATGAATCCGCCCATCCACACTTTCCAGGAGCACCACGTCCACCTTTTCCAGCAACGCCGGGATCGTCGGGACGATCTCGACGCCCATGCCCCGCAACTGTTCGGTAAATTTGCCGACACGATCACGGCTGGCCGGCAGGTCGGTGCCGCCGGGATAACCGGCCACGACGCGGATGCCCGCGAGCTCGCTGGGGGCCTTCGGGTCGTTGAACAGTTTGGCAAAGGCCGGCACATGCGAAGTGTCCAGGCCAATCATTCCTGCCCGCAACGGCCGAGGCGCGGGCTCTTGTGAGAGGGTATGTGAGGGAACCACCAATGGGAGGAGCGTTGTTATCAGGAGCGCCGCCGTGAGCGGGCGTAGCGCTCTGCTACCGACGGAGCGGATGGGCGTTTTCATGAGTTTAGATTCATGGGGGTTCAAGTTTAACAAAATGAAAACGGTTCTCAACAGCCCATTTTCTTGCGACCCGTTGTCAATACGCGTCTGTCGTCAAATGCGAACGCTAAGCCGTGCAAGCTAATTTAAACCTTGGATCACCTAACCAGACATTGTAAGGTTTTGGAAATTGAGGCTGGTAATGAACAGCTTACGACAAAAAGGGATTGACTTAATCCGGCACTTAATAAACGAACCCGCAATGACGGCCTCGCGCCAGGTGTTGCTGAGAATGAGGAAGTTGCGTGGAGACTTACTCAGGAGTTTTCACACCTGGATAATAGACGGCCGGTCGCAGAATCACAGTACGGCGTGAACACGGGACAGCATTCTCAAGCCTCAAACGGTTTGCTGACCTGCTTCGGCCCTTCGGTCGGAGTGCATCATGGCAGGCTGTTTATTCTTCTTGTGCTTGGGCTGGTTTGCGTCCGTTGCTTTGCGGCGCAGAATGCCGATAATGATCTCCCAGCCTTCTTTGATACAACTAACCTGTGGTCGGCGGAATTAAGTCTGTCACAGGAACAATGGCAGGAGTTTCTCAAGGGCAAACGTACCAGACGGCAAAATTCTTCGCTGACGGGTGATGCTGAAACTGGTCGCAGTTACCTTTACGTTCACGCGGATTTGATAGTGGGAGGCCGTATGATTCGTGATGTCGGTGTCCGGCTTAAAGGTAGTGGGACCCAGGCAGGCAACGGAATCAACCGGTGGCCTTTTCGGATCGATCTCAGTCAGTTCGGCGGTAGGGCACGCCTGGACGGCGCCCGCAAGATCAGTCTCAACAATAACTACTATGATTCTTCGTACCTTCGCGACGCCCTGTCTTACGAGTTCTTTCGCAAGTTTAACGTACCGGCGTCTCGGACCTGTTTCATCAAACTTCACCTAACAGTCTCAGGCATATGCCAGCGGAAATATTTGGGGCTTTATACTGCGGTTGAGGCGGTTGAATCGCCTTTTTTGATGGACCACTTTCACAACGTCTCGGGTCTGCTGCTGAAGCCCGACTTTGGTATGAGCAGTTTTCCGACAGCCCAAGACTGGCCGTCTTTGAGCGGATTACTGCATCCAAAAAGCGAGGGCTCTGCTCAGCAACATCAGCGTGTGGTCGACCTTTTTCAATTGGCTAATTGGAATGACCTCGCCTTGTTTGAAGAAGGGCTGCCGAAGCTGATTGATGTGGACGAATACCTGCGATTTCTGGTGGTCAACGTTGTGCTGGTAAATCAGGATAGCTACCTCGGAATGGGAAAGAATTACTACGTTTATCTTGATCCGAGATCCGAACAGTTGAACTGGTTACCGTGGGATCTGGATCTTTCCATGGCCGGTTACTTTTTTTGCGGGACACCCGAGCAGCGCATGGATCTCAGTGTGGATCAGCCCTCGTCAATCGCTGACCGCTTAATCCGCCGCGTGCTTGGCGTACCAAAATTTCGTGAGCGTTACCACGAATTGATGAGAGAGTTTCTGCGGAGCAATTTCCAGCGCGATCGAGTGTTTGCACGGATCGATGAACTGGCCGACATCATTCGAGAGGCGGTCAAGGAGGAGAACTCAACCAGTTCGGCTGAGTTTGACAACAGCATTGACGGCAGGTCACCGTCTACTGACGTAGCGAGCATAGAGCCGAAGCGGCGATGGATGCTTATCGAGCCCGGACTTAAATTGTTTGTGACGAAACGAATTGAATCGGTGGAAGCTCAACTAGCTGGGAAACATAGAGGGGCTAGAACAGGATTTGGGTCAGTGCAACCCTGGGATCTGAAATGATTCCAGCAAAATCAAATTTAAAGGTCACGTGCCAACGCGCTTTGACTGCGCTACACTATAAGTCTACAAGTGGATTAATATGCCGAACAAGCCCCATGCAGCCGACCCGCGATAACGTTTTATGCATGCTGGACGCGCGTCGGCGCGGGGCTGATGGGCGACTCAGGCCACTCAGACGCTTTTTCTCGAATCCAAAAACCAATAAACCAAACACGCACATGAGAACACGTATCATCACCTCCCTCGTGGCCGTTTTCGCGGTCAGCATCATGCTAGCCGCCCCGGAGACGACGGCGCTACAACACAGGCTCACTGTCACCCCGGAAATCAAGAGGCCATTCCACTCCGACGACTCCATCAAGATTAAGTCCGTCACCGGAACCGCACCAAAATTCCAAACCGGCGGGACCTATCGTATCGTAGGCACCTGCTACCAGCAGACCCTCAAGAACGCCACCCTCTATATCGGAAACACCGCCGAAGCCGGCTCGGACGCCATCGTAGCCGCTGCGGGCTCGTCGCTCTCCAAACCGCTCCCGAACGGAAGCACAGAGTTCGACATTACCTTTACGCTGCTTCGTCCTGGGCTGCTACACATCACAATTTACGACTTGGACAACCACGACAAGAATGACAACGCTTATGCCGGGTTGTACCTCGGAGACGTTGTTTTCCGACGCTGAACGATGAACGAGCACTGCCGAATTCAACGAACGTCAACCCGCCAACTGCGGCGAACCCGGCGGCGCCGTCTCAATGTCATTCTGCGCACCCCAGGCGCCGGGTCGCTGACCGGCAACGTTCGTCGCAATGAAGTGCTATATAGCGGGCTTTTTCAACCCGGAGGGTACCCGGAGGGTTGGCAGAGAGTAGCCAACACCTGAGGTGTTGGCTACTCTCTGGCAAGCCTTCAGCTTGTCCAGGCAGCGATGCCAGGCCGAACTTTCGCTGCTGTGGACGCGCCGGTCGCGCCAGGTTTGCATTTCCGCGGGAAAAAAGGGTTTCAGTCGGGCAGGACTTTAACGCGGATATTCCTGAAGCATGCCTTGCTTATATGGTTGGGCATCGGAGGATGTCCCTGAAGGGCAAACGTGCCACGTGGCAGCCAGATCATCCCGGTCGAGAGCTTATGCTGGAGATCTCCGTCGGCAATCCTGTATTCGACCAGGGTTTCGCCATCGAGTTTTACGGTCACCGTGCCGTCCTGGTAAACAATCTCTTGAGTAAACCAGACGTTATCCTTCACAGGTGGTTTCTGGTTTGGGTTACACCGGTGCTGCGTATCATGGCGTTCGGCCTGCTTGCCGTCAAAGACACCGCCTCGCCTTCAGTGCAGGCATTCGGTGCCCGCCGGCACGTCTGGCGCCGGTCATTGCGCTTCCAGGCCGGGGATTGGCTTGAAATCTTTGCCGACAATTCGAGCGCAGGCGGACCATCCGCCGCCACCCTGCGTAATTTTAAGCAACAGCTCGTTAGTCCCCTGTTTCAAGGTGATCGGTGCGGTGTCCTGGTCCGTGACTTCGCCCCGATCCACGTTGTTGCTGTGGACCACCTTGCCGTTTAGCCAGGCTTTGACGCCATCATCGCTGCCAATCAGCAGCAAGCCCTGGCAATCCTGCGGGGCGATAAGACGCGTTTGGAGATAGGCCGCACAATTCTCCTGCTGGGGGAAAAGCGCCCCCAGATTTATGTGATCGGCGGGAGGAATCGTCTTCCATTCGATTTTGGCGCCAGGCTTCTCCGGGCCAAACGGAATATCGAAAACCGCGGTCGCACCAACGACTCCGGCTTGACGATAAGGGCCGCAAACGACCCAAGTGCGGATGAATGACGCGCTCGTGCTCGACTTGCGCTTCAACGTCCAAGCCCGCCGCGCCACCTCGCCATCCTGGACCTGCGCAAGCACCTTGCCTGCGGCCTCGTCAGCAAGTTCCGGATAAGTGGGAGCCAATGTTTTAGCAATAGTCAGCGCGGCGAGAGCAGCTTCATCGGTGAGCCCGGGCACGGTGAGACTCTTGAGAGCTACGCTGAGAGCTTCTGGTGTGGGGATCTGGCCAAGCTGACCCAGCGCCTGCTTTTTCTCATCAATACGTTTGGCGTCTGCCAATGCTCGCTCGATAAGGGCAAGTCGCTTTGCCGGCTCCGGTTCCTGGCTGGCGACTTGGATAGCACCTCGTAGAGCCAAGGCCTGCAGCGTTGGATCCGTGCCGCTTTGAGCAAGTTCAAACAACGGGCCGGCGGCGGCGGCGTTCGGCCACTGGGCGAGCACGCGCACTGCTGCCTTGGCCAATTCTAAATCGGAATCGCGGCTCGCCGTTTGCGCAGCCGCCAGTGCATCTGCCGTGCCCAGTTCGGCCAGGAGCGGCAGGAGAGGACGTCGCTCCGCGACGGGAAAGCCCTCGAGCATTTGCACTAATTGTTGGCTCTCTGTGCCTGTACTTGCACCGCAGGCGGCATAGAGTGCGTTGAGAACCGGTTCTCGTTCGTTGTCGGAGTTGGCGTGCGCTGCCATCTTTAGCAAGGAGGTCGCCGCCTCGGGTGGTGCGAGCCTGCTGAGGGCGCCGAGTGCCGCCAGGCGTACCGGTTGCACAGTCGAGGTGGCGTTTTGCAGCAACACATTTACCGCGACGTGATCCCCGCGTTCCCCCAGAGCGCGGAGCAACTCTGTCCTTTCCGGTGTGGGTGCGCTCGAGACTTGCGCCAGCAAGCCCTCACTCACGCCGGGGCCATGCAGGCGTTCGAGACTTTCCCGAGCGGCCTCGCGCTCGGACGCCTCGCCTTGGGCCGCGGCTTTGGCCAGCGCGGGAATGGATGCAGCATCATTCAGTTGCCCGAATGCCTGCCAGCCGGCTACCCGGAGCCGGAGGTCGTTGCTTTGGCTGGCGAGCCGCACGAGGGGCAACGCTTCCGCGCCAAGTTTCACCTGGGCGTCCAACACTGCCAATTGCGAGTCGGGCGAGAGCGAAGGCCATTGAGCCGTGCAGGCCTGAATCACCTGCCGATCGGTCGTTTCCCGAAGCAAGCTAAGCGCCTGCACCTGTACAGCGCGGTCCGTCCCGGCGAGAGCTTTGACGATCAGATCAGGCCGATGTGCCGAATCTGCCAACGCTAAATCACGCCACGCCGCAGTGCGAATTTGCACCGAATATTTTGTATTATTCAGGTCCCGATAGACCGCCATGGCACTGGCAGCGTCGTTGGCGGCTGCCATTCTCTCCGCGCATTTGAGCAGGCTTTCCAACACGATCGGTTGCACAGCAGCCAAAACGCGGGCGCGCGCCGCGGAAAGCGCAGCGAGAGCTTCCCGGCCGCCTATCCTGCCCAGCGCCGCCGCAGCGGCCGAGCCAACGTTGGGGTCCGAATCCGACAGGAAAGGCATCACCACTGAAACAGTCTTCGCATCCCCGCGCCAGCCCAGTGAATCAATGATCCCGGCCTTTAGCAGACCGGAAGTTTTTCCAAGCCCATCGCTCAGCGCGGTGGTGGCTTCAGGACCTGGCAGAGCTTCCAGAACGTACCGAGCGGCCTGTGAGAGCCGTTCGTCGGTGAGCATGGCCGCCAGGGCCGGTACGGCTTTGGAAGTTCCCATGACTCTCAATTTTTGGCAGGCCGCCCATTTCTGTGAGGCATCCGCCGTGGATTGGAGCGTGGCGATCAACTCCTGTTCTTGTGCAGCGGAGCAGCTTGCGGCAGCGGCGGCAAACAACACCAGCAGGGTTGAAAGCAGAAAGGTTGTTCTTGTTCTCACGAGGTGTATGGGTTGCAGCGCTGTGGTTAAACTCGCCATGGTGGACGCGCGGCGTAGGAGCAAAGGCGATTGGCTTCCTCGTCATTTTCGAACTCGCTCTTGACCGGGTCCCACGTCAAAGCGCGTTTCAGAGCGAGCGCTATACCCCCGACGAGCAATGCGTTGATAGTATAGACCGCGGTTTCCGGTTCACAGATCGTTGGCCGGCGGGTGCGAATACATTCCAGGAAATTGCCGGAATGGCTGTCGGCGTGATACACCCGGCTGTCACCGGGTCGCAAGGGTTCTTTGAGAATCCGTGCCGGGTAGGACGCAATGCTGCCGCGGTCCACGGCGATCCGGCCCTCGGTGCCGACAAAACACGCGCCGCCATCCGGACCGATGCGCTCACCTGGATAACCTTGGGAGTGG
>Ga0210409_10002733_pt1 | contig 20578 bp, 20 predicted proteins | sample IncBWH17MmetaG_FD_161649 | JGI IMG/M metagenome (GOLD analysis project Ga0210409, IMG submission 161649) | Forest soil microbial communities from Barre Woods Harvard Forest LTER site, Petersham, Massachusetts, United States - Inc-BW-H-17-M | ecosystem: Environmental > Terrestrial > Soil >...
CGGCTCAGGGGGTAGCGAAACAACTAGGCATCAGCGTGCGCACCCTCAACCGTCGACTCGAACGCGAGGGCACGTCTTTCCGCAATGTTCTGGACAAAGTGAGGCAGGAACTCGCGCTTCGCTACGTAGGTACTCACGACATGCCACTCGGCGAAGTCGCGTCTCGGCTTTCGTTCTCTCACCCGGAGGCGTTTTATCGCGCCTTCAGGCGGTGGACGGGAGAGACGCCGCTCGCCTACAGACGCGCGCGGAGGCTTTAGTGACCTAGTAGGGGCCTGCGGCTCCTGCGGCCCCCTCTAGATACTACTGCTCGATCGCTTTCAACTCTTGCGTGGTCTTGAGGACCGCCGCCGGATCCCATGCATCGGCGTGCTGCCCCGGGGCCATCATGTAGTTGTAGACCCAGCCCTTGTCGCACGTTGGCCAGTCCCACCACTTGACGTTGCCGACGTCCGTGGGTCCCGTCTTGGCCGCGCAGTGATGCTTTGTGGCGTACGGGGCGATGTTGAACATGTCCGATTGCATCTCCGCTTGGGCCGCGGTGAGTGGGTTTCCATTTCCGAGTTGCAACTCCTGCTGGCCGACGATGCACGACAGCCGATCGGCGCATGTGGGGCATCCCGTTCCCACGATGAGCTGAACTCCCGTTAGGCGACTCTGAAACTTCGGATCGCACGCAAACGTCGATGATAGATAGAACGCGCCCCACGATCCGCCCTGTACCCACATGCTGCGGATGTCGAACACGGGGCCGAACGTATTGTAGACCCAGTCGACTACGTCGTAGAGAAACGGAAGATCGGTACCATTGTCGCCATTGCCCCATTGCGTACCGCCCATCGCGGACTGAGGCACGACCTCCACGATGTTGTATTGATCGATGAGCGTGTGGATCGGCCAGGCATTCATAGTGAAGGGAATCTTCTGAGCGTCTTGGAGCGTGCCGTGCAAGAACATGAAGTAGGTGACCGGGGCCTGCTGGTGGGCGCACGGATAGAGGACGGCGACGTCGCGCCCGTCGATCTTCGTCGTCTGCGCCGACTGACCGAAGTTCAGAGTCGGGGTACCGCACGTGAGGCCGGGGATCGACACCATCGGCAGGTTCGGGTTGCCTGACATAGGTCCCGCCGGCATCATCGGGACTGTGGACGGTCCTCCACCGGATCCGGAGGCCACCGTCGCATCGGCGGCCGCGGCGGTGCCGGCGTCCTTCGCTGATGTGGGAGGAGTCGAGGACCCGGAACCCTTACCAGCGCTCGGCGAGCCGGTCGCGGCGGGCGAGCCAGTTGTAGACGTCGTCGCGGTTGCCGTCGGCGCTGCGCCCGTGCTTCCGTTTTGCGCCGACGACGCGTTGGACGACTGAGAATTGTCCGGGCTCGGGCTCGGCGATGGGAACCCCGTGCTCTGCGACGATCCTGTGCCGCACCCGATCAAGGCAATCAGCGCCGTGTTGCGTGCCACAACCGTCAGCGTTGCCATCGTCCACCTCCTGATCCCGATCCGTGTGAAAGACGCATTCACCAATTCTTGCTTTGCGACTGGAAAGCGCCTCCCGATTGGGGCGGGCTTGTCGTCGTGTACATGCCATTGCAGAAATCACAATTTGAACCGACAAACATGCTCTTGCGTTGCGTTTCGCCGCCGAGGTGCCACCGAAGCCAGCCAACGATGACCGGCAGGCCCTCTCGCGCCGCATAGATGTGATCGACGCCCGTCATGACGGTCAGGAACGCCGGCACGGTCGCCTTCATGTAATCGGTCTGCGTATTGGCGAGCGCAAGGGTGTCTTGGTCACCGTCGATGAAACACACCGGCGTGTGCAGGTCCATGTATCCGTTGCCGTCGAAGGAACCGCCCGCCACGTGGATCGTCGTCGTGAGGCGCATGTCGGTCGCCTCGAATGCGTACGTCGTGATCGAGCCCTCGGAGTGGCCTCCGGCCGCGATCTTCGTAATGTCGAGCTTTTGATAGTACTGGCTCGTGCTGTCCGAATTCTGCGCAATGAGCCAATCGACCGCCGCCTTGGAATCCGTGCCGTCGCCGGTCGACACGTGCGCCTCCACCACGAAGCCGTGGGACGCGATGAAGTTCAGGTGATCCTGGTACTGCGACGGCTGCGAACCTCCACCACATCCCCACGTGAAGATCGGATGCTTGAGCCCGTTTTGCCCCAACGTTGTGGGATGAGCGACCCACCCCCCTGAATTGGGCCCGGCGTTCATGTCGATGGTCACCATGAAGGGACCCATATCGAAGACACTGGTCACCGGCGGAAGGGTCCCGCCCGAGTAGCTCGCTGCACCACCGTCTTGCTGAGCGGCAGGCTGACCGGCCTCTGCGCCGCTCATGCCTTGGGCCCCTCCGTCCGCCGCTGCCCCGCTGCCCGACGCACCCCCATTGCTGGACCCCGCGCCGCTACCCGACCCCGAGCCACTGCCCGAGCTTGCGCCGCCGCCGCCCGACCCTCCCCCGCCGGCGGTGGGCGACTGACCGCCAGGCTGCGCGTTGGCCGATTGCGAGCCCATGGGCGTGCCGCCATTGCTTGCCCCGCCTGCTTGTCCGGGGAGAGAGGTACTCGGAGTGCCGTGTCCCTGGGTCCCGGCGCTCCCGGGACCGTTTCCCCCGCCGCTGCCGCCTCCCCCACAGGAAAGGGCACACCCGGCGGCAATGGCCAACGAAAATTGCAGTTTTACCAATTTCATCATTCGATCGAGCGCGTTCCTCGCCATTGCACCGATCAGTTGACTCACACTCATGATGACCGTTGATTCATCGTCATATTGACAGGACACCGCAAACCGGCGGCGCCAAAAGGCACACCCGGACACGCCAGAGACCAGGCTCACAAGCGTCGAATATTGACTTGTGCAGTCGCGACGGTATGGGGCCCCCGCCTGCGTATGCCCTCACTTCGAGCGCGGAGGGATGTCATGTCGAATGCGTCAATGAGCGGTTTCGTCGCGACCCTCTTGCAGGTACTTTGACCCAGGCCATGCGAGCGAGCTTACAACGCGTTCAGGCAGCGGCCGTCACTTCCTGCAGGTTCTGGATGTACCGGAGGTTTTGCGCTTGCCAGCGGCGGGTCGTGGTGCCGTCGGCATCTTTCCAGGGGTGGAAGTCACGACGGAAGTACGCGACGAACGCAGGGCCGAGGCCGGTAATGAGGCCACGCCGCCCGAACAGATACGAAAGGCCGTGGAGTGTGTCGCGCGAAAACAGCTTCTTGTCCTTGCGAAGCAGGTCGACCGTATTGATGGCCGCGGCGCACAAGATCGACAGCCACGCGCCCACAAGGGTGCTCACGCGCGACCGGTAGTCGCCGCCGAGTCGCTCGTAGATGTCGTAACAGGTCGCCCGGTGCTCGGCTTCCTCCGCAGCGTGCCATGCCCATAGCGCCGCCACCTTGGGATCGGCGCCTTCGGCGAGCTTGGGGTTCGTGAAGTACTGATCGGCGAAGCCGGCCGTGAAGTGCTCCAGCGCGCACGTGGCGGCCAGCATCTCCATCGGATCGAGGTTGCGGCGCGCTCGATTGAGAATGGCGGCGTAGCGACGGCGGCAGGAAGCGATGTCGATCCCCATTGCCTCGTTTATTCGATCGAACTTGAGATGTTGAGCAGTGTGGTGCCCTTCCTGGCGGCAGAACTCGCTAAGCTCCTCGAGCAATGCCGGGTCGTCAATCTTGGACTTGAGGGCGCGCGCAGAATCGATGAAGAACTTTTCGCCGGGCTCGAACGCCGTGGATAGTTGCGTCCAGAAAAAGCTCTTGAGCGCGCTGCCGGAATGCCAATAGCGGTCGAACCCCTGGTCCTCGAAGTCGAACTTCATTCGACGATAGGTGACCTTCACGCCCTCCGGCCGGCGAAGCGAATTCTGAGGGCTCAACGATCGTTCTCCTTCTAGACTCACCATACTGTTACACTAATAGCCGCGTTCTTGGGGGGGAGCCACGTCGTCGGTTTTGCCACACTCGATCGCCATGACAATTACTGGCCTCATCGTCCTTCTCGTGATTGGCGGCGCCTGCGGGAGCATCGGCTCGGCTATCGCCGGCTACTCCCACAGCGGGTGCCTCAGCTCGATTGCCCTGGGTTTCATCGGCGCGTGGGTTGGTATGTGGTTCGCCCGGCAAGCGCACCTGCCCACGTTCTACGTCCTACACGTGCAAAACGAATCCTTCCCTGTGGTCTGGTCCATCATCGGCGCTGCAGTTTGCGCGCTCGGAATGGGGGTTCTTACGCGGCGCAATCCATACGGGTTCTAGTGACCTGCCACCGGGTGCGGCACATAGTCCGCTTCGAGCGCGCGCACCTCGTCGCTGGTTAGCTTGACCTCGAGGGACGCTACCGCATCTTCGAGATGGTGCATCTTGGTCGCGCCGACGATGGGTGCAGTCACTCCCGGCTTCTGGAGCAGCCACGCGAGCGCAATTTGCGCGTGCGGCAGCTTCCGGGATTGCGCAACCTCATCGAGCGCGGCCCAAACGCGCGCGTCGGCCTTGTCCATCGAGGAATAGAGGCGCTTGCCGAATTGATCGGTCTCCGTGCGCGAGGTCTTCGCGTCCGGCGGACGGGCCAACTTGCCGCGCGCCAGCGGGCTCCAGGGGATCATGCCCACGCCCTGATCTAGACAAAGCGGCGCCATCTCGCGCTCTTCCTCGCGATAGAGGAGGTTATGGTGATTCTGCATCGAGACGAAGCGCGTCCACCCGTTCTTTTCGGCGACCTGCTGCGCCTTGGCGAACTGCCAGGCCCACATCGAGGACGCGCCGAGATAGAGCGCTTTGCCAGCCCTCACGACATCGTGGAGAGCCTCCATGGTCTCCTCGATCGGTGCCCCTTCGTCCCAACGATGGATCTGGTAAAGGTCGATATAGTCCGTACCGAGGCGCTTCAAGCTCGCGTCGACCTCGTGCAAAATCGCCTTTCGCGACAGACCTCTCCCATTCGGCCCCGGGCGCATCGTGCTGAAGACCTTCGTGGCGATCACGACGTCTTCTCGGCGCGCGAGGTCTTTCAGCGCCCGGCCGGTGATTTCCTCGCTCGCGCCGAACGAGTACACGTTCGCCGTGTCGAAGAAGTTGATACCGAGCTCGAGCGCCCGCTTGAAGAACGGCCGCGACTCTTCCTCCCGAAGCGCCCATTTCCAACCGAACGATTGGCCGGGTAGTGACGCGTCGGGATCCCCGTAGCTCATACAGCCGAGGCACACCCGAGAGACCGAGAGACCTGTCTTACCGAGCCGCCTGTAGTCCATCGTCGAGCTCCTTCCCTAGCCGGCAGTCGGCTAACCGTCGCGCATCGCCGCCGGCCGGCGTCGCGCCTGGAGAAGCTTGCGTGGCGTCGCCCACACGCGCATCCGCTCCGCCCACGGCGACGCAATGCCGGGATAAAAGTGATTCGCGACGAGCTGCGCATGAAAGAGCATCGAGTCACGACGCGTATAGACCGCGTGCCCCAAGCCCGTTGCCAGGAAATTCGGCAGCGCGCGTGCACCGTCACCGTAGTCGACGAGCACCGTGTGGCCGTGCGGTGAAATCCGAAGCCCCTGGGCCAAGTGCCGAATCCACGCGCCAACGCTGGCGCCTGTCCCCAGCACGCGATCGAGTCGCGCGTTCAACTCACGCTCCTTTGCGGTAACGGCGGGCAGGTCTGAGCCATGCGTACCGAGCTGCTGGATATAGTCGCCCTGTCCCGTGCGGAGAATGCCACGCAGGGCAGGTGTGCTGGTTCGAGCGCCGCGGTGATTGACCACGTGCAGCACGCGGACCCGAGCGCCCCGCGCCCATGCGTAGCGAAGGGGCATCCCGAAGGTGGCAACGTCGATCGCGCAGCGACGAAGAAGAGCTAGATGCCCTTCGAGCGAGACGATGTCCTCGCCGAGTGCGCTTGCAGCCTCGATCAACTCCTCGTGTCCGGACGCGCGCGCGACGAGCTGACTCAGGATTGCAAACAGCTGCCCGCCGTGGCTGTGGCCGACGAGGAGGACCCGGTCCCCGGGCCGCAGCGCCCCGCCCCCACGCAAGGCAAGCGCGCGGGCGAGCCGCACCGCAGCCTGGACGCGCGCCACGTGGTGATTCTCGCCGGACCACGTGAACTCCATCGCGTCGACACCGGTGGCTTCCGCGAAGCTCGCGATGTAAGCGTTCGAGAAATTCGAGAGATCTCCCAGGACATTCGTCAGCTGAGCGCGCGTGAAGCCGCGCAGTGCCCGCGCGAGGTCTGGCAGAAACGGCACGGCATTCTCGACCGTTCGCGCAATAGCGAGCGGATCGTCCCCCACGAACGACCCGTGCGCGAAGACGACGAAACGCACCCCGGCCGCTCGCATACGCGCCCCCACGTCGACCATCGCGTGCCGCCACTCGGACGTCCCTTCCGCTGGGAGCTCTGAAAAGGCGATTCGCTCGGGCTCCTCCTGCGGCATTGCGCCGGTCTCGTCGATCGCAGGTGCGAGCGAAGGGCTCGGCTCCTGGGCCTTTCGCGCGCGGGCCCGCGCCGTCGCCAGCGCGTATCCCGCCGCAAACCCGACCGCAGGCAACAGAGCGAGAAGGATGCCTTCAGGGGTTCCCATGGATGCGCATCACCTCGTCGGTGAGGACCAGCCCAAAGAACGCCACACTCACCCAGGCATTCACATCGAAAAAAGCTTTGTCGATGACCGAAAGGCCGCGCCGGCGCACGAGCGCATGCTCGTACACCAGCAGCGCGGCACTCGTTGCCACGCCGGCTGCATAGGCCAGACCGCGTTGCAAAACCAGGCCGCAGCCAGCGAGAGCGGCCACGGTCACCACGTGTGCGCCGGCGCTGATTGCGAGAGCGCGGCGGGTCCCAAAATGAGCCGGGATCGAGTGCAAGCGTGCATCGCGATCGAACGCCTCGTCTTGCAAAGAATAGAGCACGTCGAAGCCAACCAACCAAGTGAGGACCGCCCCCATCAATAGTGCGATTCCGAGCGACGGCCGCGCCCCCATCGCTACCCACGCTCCGCCCGGAGCGAGCGCCAAAGCGAAACCGAGCCACACGTGCGCACCCCAAGTGAAACGCTTCGCGTACGAATATCCGAGAAGCACCACCAGGACGCACGGCGAGAGGAGTGCAGGCCACGGGCCGAGGGTTGCCGCAAAGCCACAAAAAGCCACCCCCGAGACCGCGGCGAGCGCAAGGGCTTCGCGCGCGCTGACCGCGCCGGAGGGGACATGGCGCAACATCGTGCGCGGATTTCGAGCGTCGATATCCCGATCGGCCCAGCGGTTGAAGGCCATCGCGCTCGTACGGGCGCACACCATGCAAGCCAACATGGCCCACAAGCGCGCAGGGCGAAGGGGCGCATGCGGCGCGGCGAGCGAGAGGACGACCGCGCTCGCGGCGAAGGGCAGCGCGAAGACGGTGTGAGCGAATGCGACGAGAGAGCCGTACGTCCGGATTCTCGCCAGGACCGTCATCATGCGGCCTGCCGAAGGTTCAGCCTGCGCACGACCCAGCGCCGCGGCGCACGCACGCTGCGCAGCACAAAGGCGCTCGGGTCGTCGCCGAGCTCCCCCTCGATTGCGCAAAGACCGGGTGCGGCGCCGCGCGCGATCCTCCCGACATCGTCTCGCCCGAGAGCGCGTGCGCCCTCCCAAGTGGCCATACGCACCAGGTCGCGTGCCGGCATCGTGGGAAACCGATCGGCCAGAGCGCGTGCCTCGGACAGCACATCGAGCGAAGTGTTCGAAGCGAGAGAGTCCGTGCCGAGAGCCGGCAAGATGCCTGCCGCGCGCGTCGCCAAGAGCGGCGGGAGCTTCGTCTCGATGAAAAGATTCGATCGCGGGCAGAAGACGACTGGGGCGCGGCGCTCCGCCACGAGCGCCAGCTCCTCTGCGCGTGCGTCCGTGAGGTGCACGCACATCACATGTGGCGCGAGAGCGCCGAGCTCGTCCGCGAACGCGATGGGTGACTTGCCCGGGTGAACAATACGCTCGCGCGGCAGTTTGAGGCGGGACACGTACCAGTCAGCGATGGGTCCGTCGCCGTACATGAGGAAACGACGCTCGGCGGCGTGCTCGGCGACATGGACGCTCGCGCGCAGCCCACGACTGCCCGCGTCGCAAAGGAGGCGTCTGACTACTTCCGCATGGGTCGTATAGAGCGTGTGCGCCGTCGGCGTGTACGAGAGATCAGCGCTCGGCCACCGGCCGACCTGTTCTTCGACGTCATCGGGAAGCGCGGCGACCCGCTTTTCGAGCGGCTCCCGCTCGACGCCGAAGACCTCGTGAAACACACTGCCCACCAAGCCCCGCCGCGCGAGCGCACGGACGGCCGCCAGAGTATTTGTCACTTCGCCGACTGCGATTGTGCCGAAGGCATCGAGCTCCTCCACCGCGCTTTCGATCGCCTCCGCGTCGAGCTCGGGTTGAATCTCCGCGCGAGCTGCAAGCATGTGCTCCACCCACGGCACGAATCCCGCCCCACCCTGCACCTGCCCCCGGAGGGCGCTCAGTTCCAGATGCACGTGGGCGTTGACGAGCCCCGGCAACAGCGCGCCGCGCACGCGTTCGACGGTGGCCCCTGCGTGTCGCGGGAGCACTTCTCCGGCCGGCCCGACATCGACGATCACGCCACGCGCATCCGCGACCGCGGCGCCGTCCAAGATGGGGTCTGCATCGCCCGGCAGGACGGCGTCGGCATGCACGATGCGGACTGGCGTCACCGTCATGCCGGCGCGGTCAACCAGTCATAGTGGACGTTTCGGCGAGCTGCCTTGAAACCCGCTGCGTGTATGCGTCGCTCGATGCCTTCCGCATTCATGCAAAACGTAGTGCCCGCGCTGGACACGACATTTTCCTCGAACATCACACTTCCGAAATCGTCCGCCCCGAACCGCAGCGCGACCTGGCCCACCTCCGGCCCCTGCGTGACCCAGGACGCGCCGACGTGGTCAACGTTGTCGAGCAGAATGCGCGCGATGGCCTGCTGGCGCAGGTAGAGCACAGTGCCGTGCTCGCCGGGCTCGATGCGCGTCCCTCTCTCGTGTTGAAAGTCCCAGCAGAAGAAGGCCGTGAAGCCGCCGGTCTCGTCCTGCAGGTCGCGCACTTTGATGAGGTGCGCGATCCGATCGCGCGCAGTGTCGACCGTGCCGTACATCATGGTTGCGCTCGAGCGCAGCCCCATCTGGTGGGCAATTCGCATCACGCCGAGCCATCCGTCGCTCGTGCATTTTGCGCGTGCAATCTTCCGACGAACTCGATCGACCAGGATCTCGGCGCCGCCTCCGGGCACGCTGTCGAGCCCGGCGGCGTGCAATCGCTCGAGCACGGCGCGGACGCTCAAGCCTTCGAGGCGCGCGATGTGAAGAATTTCCTCGGGGGAAAGAGCGTGAAGCCCGAGCGAGAATTCGCTCTTCATCCAGCGGAAGAGTTCCTCGTACCACTCGATGCGAAGTTCCGGATGCAACCCACCCTGAAGCAAAATCTGCACCCCCCCGGCGTCGACCACTTCTTTTAGCTTCTTCGCGAGCTCATCGCGCGAAAGCACGTATCCCTCCGGATGACCCAGGGGGCGATAAAAGGCACAAAACCGGCAGCTCGTCGTGCAGACATTCGTGTAGTTGACGTTGCGATCCACGATGTACGTCACGACGTCATCGGGGTGCTTGCGTTTGCGCACGGCATCGGCCGCCAGGCCGAGGTCGAACAATGCCGCTTCTGCCGCCAGCCTCTCCCCCTCGTTCGCGCTCAGTCGCTCGCCGTCGGCGGCGCGGGCCAGCAGGGAGTCGAGGGAGGGCGGCGGAGCGGCACTCCTGCGATCTTCGTCGAAAAAGCGCAGTCGCGCGCGCGGCAAGAGCCCTTCTCGAGCGGCGTCGTCGTAAAAGCGCTCGAGGCCCCGCCGTTCTTCGTCGCCGAGATCGTAGTGGATGGAATCGCGCAGATACGCCCGAAGCGACGCGGCCGGTAGGCCGGAGCGCAACGCATGCTCGTCGGCAATGGCGTCGCGCCGGGCGAGCCCCGCACGCTTCGCGTTCTCCAGCAAGAGCTCGTCTTCGAACGAAAGCGTGCCAGGACGCCCACACCACGCCGCAAAGACGATGGGAAGACGCGTCAGCTCGAACCAGGCGAGCCCCAGATCGAGCACGTGGGGAAAGCGCCCCTCGATGGCCAGCGCCGGATCGCCGATGACCAGGGCGCCTCGAGACCCCGAAACGCATGCGACGGCTTCCTCGGGCGCACACCCCAGTAGGCGTGGCTCGCGGCCTCGACGGCGAGCGCGCAGTACCAGCCGCGCAAGAATCACGCTCGTGCGGGAGGACAAATCCACCGCCAGCGCCTCGAGCGAATCGACGGGCGTTTCGGCGACGATTGCGATACTGCGAACCGTCCCCCGCGAGGCAATCGCGCAGCCACGCGCGACTCGCAAGTCGCCGATCGTCGCCGCGGCCGCCACCGGCATGAGCGCAAAGTCCGCTTCGTCCTCGGCGACCCGACGTGCGACCTCGCTGGGTGAGGCGCAATCGAGTCGCATCCGGGCGCTCGCGGGCTCGCGGTCCAGGTCCTCGAAGAGCGGTCGCGCATTGAGGTACCCGACCGCGGCCACCCTTAGGCGTCGGTCCGCGCGGTTCACTTCGCTTCGCTCCGTAGTCTTCCGTGGACTCGTACAGCTTGCTGTACTCGTTCACTCCAGTTCATGAGACCACCTCCAAGTGCTTCGTCGCTTTGCGATCGCGCACTTTCAATGCCGCCTCCGGCAAGATCGCACGCGGATACTCACGCACGACGCCATAGAGCGTGTCGCGCTCGACGGGAATCCGCCCCGCCTCTTGGATGAGGCGCACCAGCTCGGCCGTCGTCAGTGCTCCCGGCGAGCGCGACCCGGCGGCGCGGTAAATCGTCTCGTGAACGATCGTTCCGTCGAGGTCGTTCGCGCCGAAGCGCAGAGCGATCTGCGCCACTTCGGGCGTCATGCTGACCCAGTAGGCTTTGATGTGCGGCACGTTGTCGAGCACGAGGCGAGCGACCGCTATGGTGCGCAGTCCGTCGATGGCGGTCGGTGCCGGCAGGTTGCGCATGCCGTTTCCGTCCGGATGAAACGCGAGCGGGATGAAGGCTTGCAAACCGCCCGTCTCGTCCTGCAGGGCTCGTAACCGAAGAAGGTGATCGACGCGGTGTTCGAAGGTCTCGATGTGGCCGTAGAGTATGGTCGCGTTGGTGCGCATACCAAGCGAGTGGGCGACTCGGTGGACCTCCAGCCACTCGTCCGCCGTCGCCTTGTCGTGTGCGATGCGCGCTCGCACTTCCGGGTGGAAGATCTCCGCGCCACCGCCCGGCAGGCTGTCGAGTCCGGCGCGCTGCAGCCGCTGGAGCACCTCGCGGTAGGTCATGCCGTAATGAGTTGCAAAGAAGTGGATCTCCACTGCGGTGAAGCACTTCATGTGCACGTCGGGCTTGATACGCTTGAAACCCGAGAGGAGCTCCTCGTAATAAGAAAATGGCAAGCCGGGATGCAGCCCGTTGACGATGTGGATCTCGCTCGGAGGATCGTGGATGCGCGATTCGAGCTCGGCCCACGCTTGGCGCAGGCTCATGGTATGGGCGCCCGGGGCACCCTCCTCGAGCTTGGCAAAGGAGCAAAATAGGCAGGAGGCGACGCAGACATTGGTCACCTCGATGCGCATGTTTCGGTTGAAGTACACCCGGTCGCCGTGACGTCGCTCACACGCGTCGTTGGCGAGCTGGCCGATGGCCACGACGTCGGGATGTCGAAACAGGACGACCGCATCGTCGGCCTCGAGTCGCTGACCGGCTCGAATCTTTTCGACGACGACGTCCAGCGTCATCCCACTTCCGCCTCCTGTCGCGGCGTTGACTCGTTCGTCGTCACCGCGAATTCATTGCGCTCTGCGAAGACGGGCTCTCGCCCCGCGCGACGGACAAGCGCCGCGAGCTCTCGCTTCTTCTGAGTCTGAGCAAGCTCCCAGCGAGACCTTTTGCCGACTCCTATCAGCTCACCATCGGCTAGTGGCAAGCCACGCTTGCTCGTGATCTGCCCGGCGAGTTCGTTGGCGCCGAAGCCGAGCGACACCTGCGCCAACTCCAGGCCGCAACTCGTCCAGTCCACGCGGACGGCAGCCGCATACGGCCCGGTAACGCGCGCGATCGCGACCTCACGAAGCAACTCGAGACCTGTTAGCTCGTGATCGGCCGACGGGAGGACGATGGTCGCAGAGTGGGCTTGCCCCGAGCTTTGAGAATCGTCCTGAAAGCTGGGGTAAATGCGGACTTCTTCGCCGACTTCGTCGCGGCGCACCCGGTCGGCCAGCGCCCCGAGGGCCAAAAGGTCGGCGTCTCGCAGTCGCGCCATGTCGGCCGCGGTGATCGTTCCGGCCCGTCGAGCAGCGGCTACGCCAGAGAGCCCCGCCGCGTCGATGGCGCGATCGACCAATCGGCTCATCGAGAGCCCCATCGACGAATGAGATCGTGGTCCAGCCCAAGGTGATCGAGGACACGCGCAATCACGGTGTCGATCGCGTCATCCAGCGTGACCGGCTTGCTGTAAAACGAGGGCATCGCGGGCAGCACCACCGCGCCGGCACGCACCAGCGTCGCCAAGTTGTCCAGATGAACGATGCTGAGAGGCGTTTCGCGCGGCACGAGAACGAGCGACCGCCGTTCCTTGAGCATGACGTCGGCCGCACGCGTCAGGAGCGTGTCGGAGACCCCGTGCGCGATCCGCGCCACCGTGCCCATCGAGCATGGCACCACCGCCATGGCTTGCCAGCCAGCGCTTCCGCTTGCGAACGGCGCGTGATAGTCGCGCACCCCCCATACAGGGACCCCGGCCGCTTCGCGCAGATCTCCGCTGCATTCGAGCGCCCACACGTCCAGCGCCGTTTGCGAGATACACGCCGCGATCTCGACGTCATCTCGCTCGCGCAACACGCCGAGCAATCGGCGCGCATAGGGCGCACCGCTCGCCCCGGTGATGCCAATCACGATTTTCTTTTTCTTCATGAGGCATCCACCTCCGCGCTTACGATCGAGGCGACGCCGAGCGTCAAGTCCGCGCCTCGCACGCGCACGAACCCGACGCCGAGGAGCGCGCTTTCGTATTCCTCCCGCGATAGAAAGCCCGCCATGCTCGAGGCGAGATACTCGTACGCTTTTCGGTCGCCCGAGAGCCACCCTCCCAGCGCCGGAAGGACCACCGTCGCATAGGCTCGATGAAACGCGTGTGTTGCAGCGCGCGTCGGGCGGAAAAACTCGAGCGTTACGAACAGACCGTTCGGGCGCAGCACTCGCCGCACCTCCCTTGCGCCGGCCACGGGATCGGCGAGGTTGCGCATGCCGAAGCCGCAGACGACGCCGGCGAAGGTCGCGTCGTCGAACGGCAGCGCCGTGGCATCGGCGACGACCACTTCTGCGCGCGGCGCCTTGTGCCGCCCCTCGGAAAGCATTGCCGGCGCGAAGTCGACCGCGACGACCCGCTCGGTCGGCCTCGCACGAGCCATCATCGCCGCGAGGTCCATCGTCCCAGCACACAAATCGAGCAGTGGGCCGGCCGGCGCGCGGCGCATTTCCGCGATAGCCCGAGCGCGCCAGCGCCGATCGATGCTCGCCGACGTGAGTCGATTGACGGCGTCGTAGGTCCGCGCGATTCGCTCGAACATGACACGCGCGGCGTCGGCATGGATTGCCTCACCGCCGCGGCGCGCGCGGAGCTCGGCAATGGGCTCGCTCACGGTCGCGCCCTCCCCCTCTGCAGCAAATCGCGCGCCACGCCGACGAGACGCGCGATCGCGCCGCCATCGCTGATGCCGTTGGTGCGGATCGCCGGCGCGCGCGAGTCACCCGGCAAGCCAAGTTCAGCCCACATGGCGTCGACGCGCGCGCTCACTTCTGCGCTCATCCGGCACGGCTCTGGCCAGTCGCGCGCATACCCCTCCTCGCGCCATTTGCGGGTTCCGTCCACGCACACCTTGCTCCCCCACAGCGCCTGATTCGCCCCGTGGTCGAGCTGGTCGATGGGCCCGTCCACGAACGCCAGGTCGCGCTTCGGGTCCAGGTTGGCAAGAAGCCGCCACGCAACTTGCCCCAGGTCCTGCACGTCCACGTCGTCGTCCAGGACGCAAATGACCTTGGAGAACGACATTTGCCCGGACCCCCAAAGCCCATGAGCGATGCGCGCCGCGTGGAAGGGGTATTGCTTCTTGATGGATACGAGGACCAGATTGTGAAACGCCCCCTCCACAGGCAAGTTCATGTCCACGATCTCGGGAAACAGCATGCGCAGCAGCGGCAAGAACAAACGCTCCGTCGCCTTGCCAAGCCATGCGTCCTCCATCGGTGGTGGCCCGACGATCGTCGCTGGGTAGACGGCCTGCGCGCGGTGCGTGATCGCGGTCACGTGGAATCGCGGAAAGGTGTCGACCGGCGTGTAATAGCCCGTGTGGTCGCCGAAGGGGCCTTCCATGGCGAGATCCTCGCGCGGGTCCACATAGCCCTCGATCACGAAGTCGGCATCGGCTGGGACTTCGAGATCGACCGTCTTGCATTTCACCGTGGCCACTGCGCGCTTTCGAAGGAACCCCGCGAACATCCACTCGTCGATGCCGTCCGGAAGCGGCGCAGTGGCCGCGTAGGTGAGCGCCGGATCGCCTCCGAGCGCAACCGCCACCTCGAGGCGAGGTCTGCCCAGCTCACGAGCTCGTCGAAAGTGACGGGCTCCCGTCTTGTGCACCTGCCAGTGCATGGCCGTCGTGCGCGCGTCGAGCTTCTGCATGCGGTAGCACCCGACGTTGCGCGTCCCGGTCTCGGGGTCGCGCGTGACGACCTGAGGGAGCGTGATGAACGCCCCCCCGTCCTTGGGCCAGCACGTGAGGATGGGCAGTGCGTTCAGGTCGACATCGTTGCCGGCGCATACGACCTCCTGACACGCCGCGTGGGAGACGGGCCGTGGCGGAACGTGTGCGAGCTCGGGGAGCTTGAACGCGAGCTGCGCCAGCTCGCGAGCCGTGGAGGGAGCTCGCGTGCGCACGAGCTCCTCGATGGCTCGCGCATGCTCGTCGAGATCGTCGGTGCCGAGCGCGAGCGACATGCGCCGGCGGGAGCCAAACCCGTTGATAAGCAAGGGAAAGCGCGAGCCCGAGACGTCCTCGAAGAGCAGCGCGGGACCGGACGCCTTCATCACGCGATCGGCGATGGCGGCGACTTCCAGCCGCGCGTCGACGCGACGCCGCACGCGCACAAGCTCGCCGCATTGCTCGAGCGCTTGAACGAACGCGGCCATACCATCCAACGCCATCGTTCCTCCAACAAACTTTCAAAATAATTTGAAACGACCAATGTGTAGGCTTGAGCGGTGGGTGCGTCAAGGCACCAACCCGTAAACGTGCCCGTTCATGAAACCCGGCGATCATCCCGACTTCTTTAGGTTCCCTGCGCCCGAGGGTCGCTCGCGAGAGAGCACCATTCGGCTCGACGGCGAGGGCCGCTTTTGGCACGACGGACGCCGCGTCGAGCACGCTGGGCTCTTTGCGGCGCTCCACTCGTGGATCGGGCGCCATCCCGACGATGGCAGATACATCCTCACGAACGGTTATGACTGGACCTATTTCACCGTCGATGACGCTCCTTACGTCGTACGGGCCATTCGAATCGAACCCTCCCGCATCATGCTCGTTTTGAGCGATGGAGCCGAAGAGGCCTGGGACCCGGAAACGACCCGCATCGGGAGCGACGGCGCGCTCTACACCTCGGTAAAGCGCGCCGCCCGGCAGGGCCCCTTCGAGGCCAAGTTCTCGCGGCACGCGCAGGCATCGCTCGAGCCGGCGCTCGTCGACGCTGGCGGTCCGGCGGTGCGCATCGGCGAGTCCTCGTATGCGATCGGGGCGAAAAGAGCACGGTTCGGCTAGGATGAGCCCCGCTCAGGAATGCGCCTGCTCATTGCCGACAAGCTCCATCCACGCGCCATCGAAGAGCTGCGTGCCTTGCCTCTCGAGGTCATCTACGAGCCAGAGTTGACGAAGGAAAGCTTGGAGAAGCGCCTGCAGGGGGTGGGGGTCCTTGTCGTGCGCTCGACCGACGTGACCGCGTCGGCGATTGAGAATGCCAGGCAACTGAACCTCATCGTTCGCGCGGGCGCGGAGTACGGCACGATCGACGTGCGCGCTGCGAGCAAGCGCGCCATCTACGTGGCCAACTGCCCTGGCAAGAACGCTTCCGCAGTCGCGGAGCTCGTTTACGGATTGATGATCGCGCTCGACAGGCGCGTGCCCGACGCGGTGGCCTCGCTTCGTGCCGGAAAATGGGAACGGCAGGAGTACAGCAAGGCCGAAGGGCTGCACGGCAAGACGCTCGGCATTGCGGGGCTCGGTGCGATCGGGCGCGAGGTGGCGCATCGCGCGCGCAGCTTCGGACTCAATGTGTTTGCGTACAGTCGGTCGCTCACGGCGGCGAAAGCCGCAGACCTTGGGGTTTCGCACGCCACGTCGATCGAGGACCTCGCGTCGAAGAGCCAGATCCTGTCGCTACACCTGGCGCTCGTCGAACGCACGAAGAACGTCATCAGCCGGCGGGTGCTCGAGCTTTTGCCGGATCGGGCGATGATCATCAATACGGCTCGCCCCGATCTGATCGACCAGGAGGCCTTGCTCGATGCAGTCGAGAAACGCGGCTTCCGCGTGGCGCTCGACGTCTTTCGCGAGGAAACGCGCGGAGGGCGAACGTTTTCAGCCCCCGATCTTTTCCGTACGTATCCCTCGGGCGGCCTCATTTACGGCACACCGCATATTGCCGCGGCGACGGACCAGGCGCAGCTCGCCATTGCCAGCGAGACGGTGCGGATCATTCGATCGTTCTTGCTCGAGGCGACGGTGCCCAACGTCGTCAACGTCCTGACGTCGTCCGCGGCGCGGTTTCTGATGGTCATCCGCATGATGGACAAGGTGGGGACGTTTGCAAACGTTCTGGCGGTGCTCAAACGCCATGGGATAAACGTCGAGGAAGTCTCGAATACCGTCTTCGAGGGCGGGGTCGCCGCGTGCGCGAAATTGCGCCTCCTGTCGCGACCGACGGAGGCGTGTCTCGCGGAGATCAAAGCGTTCAGCGAAGTCTTGCACGTGGATCTCGTCACGCTGCCGATGCTCGCCTAGAAGCGTGGTGCTTTTCGCCGATCCCTTCGCGATCCCGGCGCCGGGGGTCGTCGCCGTACGTGAGTACGGCTCCTCGCCCCGTCACCGGGCTCGCTCGGTCTCGACGAAAATCACCACGCTTCTAGTCTTTTTTCTTGCGGCTGGGTGTCGGGGGCGGACCGTGGACAAGAGCAGCGATTCGAACGGTGGTTCGGTTGAGGTTACCGAGCCGGATGGCGAGGGAGGGGCTGCCTTTTTGGCGGACGGGACCGCGCCGCCCGATGACGCCGTGTTACCCGAGCCGAGCGACGAGCTGCGGGTGCGTGCGCGTCATCTGCTCGAGGCAATTGCGAGCGACGATGCCACGCTCGCCGGTGACATTTTGTTCCCGCGCGACGGTTGGCTTGCGACCCACGACTCGCCCGACCCCGGCAAGGATTGGGAGACGCACGTGGCAACGCCTTTTCGAAAAGCCGTCCGAAGTCTCTCGCGGCGCGAACGCGACCTCTATCACGTACAAGCGGTGTCACTGGAGCTCGGTGGAGAGTTCGAGCAGACCATGCCCCGCCGACACGGATGGAAGAAGCCGCTTTGGACGGTGAGCGGCTCTCGACTCACCTTCGTTGCGGATGGGCACACGCGGACCGTGCTCATTCGGGAGATGGTGGCGTGGCGCGGCGCTTGGTACGTGACCAGGTTAAGGTAGCTGCTCAAAGAGAGCAGAGTCTCGCATACGGAGGAGGTCAGCGTTTCGAACGATCGACTTCGATCTCCGCCAACAGCTGCTCGACCCGATCGGTATTGTCTTGTCCCTGATCGTAGTGGAACCGGAGAGTCGGGGCGAAGCGGAGGCCGAGCCTGTGCGTCAACTCGCGCCGCAACAATCCTGACGCGCGCTCGAGCGCCTCGGTCAGAATCCGACGCCGACCTTCATCGTCGCCCCCCTCGAGCAGACGCACGTAGACTCGCGCGCTGCGAAGGTCCTTCGCCATTTCGACGCGCGTGAGGACCGCCGACTTGGCTCCGGGGTCCTTGACGTCCTCGGTCAGCAGCAAGGCGAGCTCCTCGCGGACAGCCTCGGCCACACGGCGGACGCGCGTGTCGTGTCCGGCGGTCAATCGTCGTCCCCATACATTTCGTCGCCGATGGGCACGAGCTCGGTCGACCGGTCGGTCAGAACCGCGTCCTCCTGCGTTTCAGCGACGCGCGCGACCTGAGCAAGCACAGAATCGCATACGGCGGCGTCACCCGACACGACGCTCACGCCAAAGACCGCGCGCTGCAGCGTGTTCTGCGCGCCGACTTCCGCAATCGACACGTCGAAGCGGGATCGGATTCGATCGCGGAACTTTTGGACGACGCGTCGCTTATCCTTGAGGGAACGCGCATGGGGCACATGGAACGTGAGCCGCAAGATCCCCACAATCATCAGAGCTTCTGTTTGATCTCCTCGACCTCATAGCACTCGAGGACATCCTTCTCCTTGACGTCGTTGTAGCCCTCGAGACTGATGCCGCACTCGAAGCCCTCGACGACCTCGCGGACATCGTCTTTGAACCGCTTGAGGCTGGCGATCTTTCCGTCCCATACGACCACGCCGTCGCGGACGAGCCGCACCTTGGCGTTGCGTACGATCTTTCCTTCGATCACATGGCAGCCGGCCACCACCACGCCCTTGACCTTGAAGAGCTGACGAACCTCGGCCTTGCCGTGTTGCTTCTCGACCAGCGTGGGAGGGAGCAAGCCCTCCATCGCGGCCTTCACGTCCTCGAGCGCGTTGTAGATGATCGAGTAACTGCGTATCTCGATCTTGCTTTCCTCGGCGAGCGCCGACGCCTTGCCTGCAGGACGCACGTTGAAGCCGACGACAATCGCCTTGGACGCGATCGCCAGGTTGATGTCGCCCTCGGTGATTGCGCCCACGGCAGCGTTGATGATCGCGAGCTTGACCTTTTCGGTCGACAGCTTCGCGAGGGCGTCCGCCAACGCTTCGACCGAGCCCTGCACGTCTCCCTTGATGATGACTCGAAGCTCCTCCTGACCGGTTTCCGCGATTCGCTTCGATAGCTCCTCGAGCGACACCTTCGCCGTCGCCGGGATGAGGTTTTTCGCCATCTTGCCTCGTCGGCTTTCGGCGATTTCCTGCGCCTTCTTCGGGTCCTTCACGGCGTCCATGCGATCGCCCGCGTTGGGGACCTCGCTCAGCCCTAGAATCTCGACGGGGGTCGCGGGACCCGCCTCGTGCACCTGCTTGCCGTGCTCGTTGGCCATCGCGCGCACCTTGCCGAAGCCGGCCCCGGCGAGGACGAAGTCGCCCACGCGCAGTGTCCCGTCCTGTACGAGCACGCGCGCGACGGGTCCGCGGCCTCGATCGAGCAGCGCTTCGAGCACGGTTCCCGAGGCGGATCGCTTGCGATTGGCTTTCAGCTCGAGAAGCTCGCTTTGCAATTCGATCGATTCGAGCAGGCGTTCCACTCCTTCCCCGGTCACTGCGCTCACGTTGACGAAAAGGGTGTCGCCGCCCCAGTCGTCCGGAACGAGCCCCTGCTCGACGAGCTCTCGCTTCACGCGCTCGGGATCTGCATTCGGCTTGTCGATCTTGTTGACGGCCACGATGATCGGCACTTTTGCCGCCTTCGCGTGAGCAATGGCTTCCTTGGTCTGAGGCATCACGCCATCGTCGGCCGCGACGACGAGGACGACCACGTCGGTGACGCTGGCTCCTCGCGCGCGCATCTGGGTGAATGCCTCGTGCCCCGGCGTGTCGAGGAACACGACAGTGCCGTTTTTCGTTTCGACCTTGTACGCGCCGATGTGCTGAGTGATTCCGCCCGCCTCCCCAGCCGCGACGTTGGCCTTGCGGATCCTGTCGAGGAGGCTGGTCTTGCCGTGGTCGACGTGACCCATCACCGTGACGACCGGGGGCCGCAGATCGCCGGCCTGCTCCTCCTCGACCGGCTTCTCCTCTTCTCCACGCGCCTCGGCGATCGTCTGCTCCTCGCTCTTGCCGACGTCCGCGACCTCCCAACCGAACTCACCGGCGAGTATCTTGGCGGTATCCGCGTCGAGCGAAGTGTTGATGTGGACATTGCTCATGCCCATCGACAAAAGCTTCATGAGAAGCTCGGTCGCTTTGAGGCTCATTCGCTGCGCCATCGTCTGAAGGGTCACGTCGTTTTCGATTCGGATGACCTTCTTGTGCGCGCTCATCTCCTGTGTGGAGACGATCGGCGGTTTGCGTGGCGGCAATGGGCCGGACTGACGGCGACCGGCGCCGCCCGTGCTTCGACTCATCATCGGGCGACCGGGCTGCTGACCCGGAGCGCGCACATCGCGGCGCGCGCTCGGCGTCCCCACCGTCCCGGCCCGCGGGTCGTATTGAACCCGGCGCGGCATGTTGGGCTGCGGAGTTGCCGGCGTCGCGCGCGCGACCGATGTCGTCGCGCTTCCGGCTGGAGGCATCGGCACACCGGGGCGG
>Ga0210409_10002734_pt1 | contig 20574 bp, 21 predicted proteins | sample IncBWH17MmetaG_FD_161649 | JGI IMG/M metagenome (GOLD analysis project Ga0210409, IMG submission 161649) | Forest soil microbial communities from Barre Woods Harvard Forest LTER site, Petersham, Massachusetts, United States - Inc-BW-H-17-M | ecosystem: Environmental > Terrestrial > Soil >...
GATACTGGCGCGCAATTGCCGTTTACCGGGGTAGGGGATGTCTTGCGATGCCCCGAACCCGATGTAGGCGAAATCGCTGTTGCTGTAGCCCGCGAAAGGTCGTGGACTGCCCACGCTGAACTGCTGCACCGAGAGTTGTGTCTCGGGCAGAGCGGAGACCTGCTTCGGAACATTTCGAGAAGCCTGCCACGCATGGAACGAGGCAGCGATCTGCGGATTCCTCTGCTCTGCCTCTTGGATTAGCTCGCGCAGAGACGTGGGCTTCCCCGCGTGTTCGGCCGTGCCGGAGGACTCAGGAGGCCAGGCTGACTGTTGCGAATCTCCTGTTTGTTGAGCCGTTCCCTCGGCCGGAAGCACCATTGTTCCGACGAGCACGGCTACGCTAATTAGTGAAAAACGAGTGCACCCGAAGAGACTTCGGGAAAAATAAGTGGATTGCATCTTTCCTCCGCAAGCGAACACCAGTTCGTAGGCGCACAGACGTGGAGACGCACGAGTGCCTTAGCAACTCAGAGGAAAGACGATCAGATTCTCAGGATGGTTGTGGTCAGGGACTCTAGTCCTGGCGGACTATGCGTGCACGAAACACGCGACGACCATTGTGCGAGTGAGAAGTACACGTCGGCTTGGGCGGTAAGGGTAAGCGCGTGAAAAAGAACCAAACTGACATGATCGAGTTGTGAAGAGGCAGTCTTCAGAGCGTGAGAGTCCGCAGGTGTGGCGGTTACCTTACAGCAAGGATGGGACTTCGTCATCCCCATATCCCCGCACTGCTCGGCCATCTTCTTGCAACACTCGCGCTCGGCCGATGTCATTGCTGCACCCGGCAATACGCACGCCGCCACCGGCAGCGCAGCCAGCATCAGCGCCAGAGCGGAAACAACGAGTTTGGTCAACAGCCTCAACATCACCAGTCTATCTACCACTGACTGTAAGACGCAACAGCCGGGGAAAAGTTTCAGCTTACCCCTTCACCCGATTCACGTGGGGCGACGGGGGCAATGCTGACTGCGATTTTCAGTCACGCTGAAGAGAGAAGCGGACTGAAAGCGGACTGAGCGAGAGGCCACTCGAGGTTAAGTCCTTCACCGTCATCGCAGCCGGGAACCGAACCGGATCTCGCCGAAAAATAGCGGACTGAGAGCGGACTGGGAGGGCAAGACGCGATTCCGCTAAGTTCTTTTGAAAGATATGGTGGCCAGGGACGGAGTTGAACCGCCGACGCCAGCCTTTTCAGTGGTTTTGACTACTTACAACGCCTTACAAGCCGCCGAGGACGCGCCCCCCAGGAGATGCTGGACACACCCAGCGTCCGCTGCCAACCGACCGAATTTTTCATCTGACACACCTCAGAACAACTCCGCTCTGCCGCTCAGATACCGAGAGAGGCACTTGCGTCCTCTGTGGAACCCGTAACCAATGGATGCGAGGCTTGGCGGAGCAGTTCAGTGAGATTTTGAGGAACCCGACACCAACTTCTAGACAGGTGACCAAAGGTGGCCGTCGGAAGCCAGGGCCGGGGCCGACCGGCCGACCAATGAAGAGATTGAGCCTCGCATTCGCGCTGCGAAGATGGGATCGAAGGATTCGAACACTCGAACCCCAGACCTCTACCGTGTCAACCTACCACGGTTCCCAAAGAGAAGGACTTAGGCCGTATCGAACAACCTCTTCACACGTCTTGTACATGTTTTACGGGTAGAGATCACAGGTAGGAATCACAGGTTGCATCTTGGTCTGTGCTTGCCGTCTTCCTTCTACTTGGCCGTTGTATCCCGCAACATCACCACGTCCGAATCACTGTGAAAACGCAGTACACCGAGCGTTTTCCCGTGAGGGGAGTATTGATATCCTGAAATGAGATCGGTCTGAAAATTCGTGATTTGGCGACCAGGCATCCCATTGATTGGTTGCAGCCACAAATTCTCAACGCCGTTTTCCTCGACGCCATAGACGACAGCTTTCCCATCAGGCGTGAATTCCGGGTCGTCCGATATCCGAAGATCCGGGTCCAGAAAACGACTGGTGGATTCCTCAACTGTCAAGCCCAGACTCACCAGCACAAGCTGCGTCTTGTGCGTGTCCGATCGCGTAGCGTTGAAAGCGAGCAGCTTACCATCAGGCGAGACAGAAAATCCGTAAGGATTCAAGTTGTTGGGCACTAGAGAAGCGGAGATGACGTCTGGGGTTCCCCCTTCGATCGGAACGCGCTCGATTGCAAGGGGCGTCTTCTCGTTGCGAAAGTACACCCACTTGCCGTCGGGCGAGCAACGAGGCGAACCCGCTTTCCTGTCGTGCGTCAACTGTTTCGGGTTCGACCCATCGACATCTACGCGCCAAATATTTTTCCCTTCCACGTGACCGGCCCAGGCAAAAACGATGTACTGCCCACCGTCGCAGACTCTGGGGCGGAGGACGACGGCCCCGGGATCCTCCAAAATGATTCTCCGGTTGTTGCCATCCGCCGCTGCACGCAATAGTTTTGTGCCCTCGTTAATCAACAACTCGGTGTCTCCCGCCCAGGCGAAATCAAGCAAATCCTTGTCTGGGGCGAGCGCAGGGCTCACAGAAGTTCGTACCACACCATCGGCAGGTAGCAGATATAGTGTGTTCCTATGTTTAGCCTGCACCGTAGCCAGCGTCTTACCGTCCGCTGAAATAGTCAGGCTTCGGTAATAGTTCGTATCCTGGGTAATTGGATTAAAATCACCTGACGTGGCCCGGAAGCCGACTTGCGCCCGCCGGTAGCCGGTTTCACCGCCGAGGTAGTTAACGATCACTCCACTTCCGTCGGGCATCCACACCTGTTCCAATACCTGCATGGCTTCTCGTCCTGGCATCCGCCAGTTCTTTCCTGTAGCAATGTCGAATATGTAGACTGCGGCAGCCTCTCGGGTACCTGCAAATATCACTGCGGCAATCTGCTTACCATCCGGCGACCAAGAGGGGCTGATGGGTACTTCGCTTGTGGGCCCGCTGGCGATATTTTTCTGATCTGTGCCGTCTGCATTCGCGATCAGCAACTGGTACCTCCCGATTTCCGGGATGTTTCGCCGCACGAAGGCAAAACTCTTGCCGTCGGGTGAGAATGTAATTCCGAAATCGACATCGCGAACGACGACCTGGGGGATGCCACCGAGGACCGGTGCGCGATACAGATTATAAGCCGTCCGCGTTGCATCGGTGGCTTTCCGAAAATAGATAAAGTTACCGTCGGGTGAGAACAACAAATTCCGATAAGTCGCGATTTCCGGTGCGATCACCTGCGTGTCGCTGTTGGACGGTATATTGTGCAGCCACAGACTTTGCTTTCCCCTGTCTTCCTGCACGACCAACAGATACTTGCTGTCCGGCGAAATCGCCGCGAGCACTGACTTCCCGTTGTCTGTGATCTGCGTAATTGCAAACACTTGAAACGGCACATGCGGCCTTGCGTGTAGCAGCGAATACACGCCGTAACCGGCCACCCCCAACAACGCCAGCACTACCGACCCTCCAACTATGGTCCACAGCATATGCCGCTTTGCCGCCCCCAAGACAATCGGACTGCCTGCAATCTGTGCCCCTACGGTCGCGCTTCGCGCCAGCGCGCCCTGTTCGCCACTTACAGTCGCCGCCCACCGAGCCTCGCCGTGCCGACCCGATTCAGTATCGCGTTTCAATCTCTTCAGGTCGGCCCGCAGTTCGGCGGCAGACTGGCAGCGCACTTCCCTGTCCTTCTCAAGACACTTGCTGATGATTTCTTCCAGCTTAGATGGAACCTCAGGGTTGAGCCGCACGGGCGGCACTGGCGGTCGCTCCAGGATGGCGTTGAAGATCATTCCCGACGTCTCGCCTCGGAACGGCAGCTGCCCGGTGGCCATCTCATAGAGCACCGCGCCGAAGGAAAATAGGTCGCTTCGCGCATCCAAGTCCTTGCCCCTGACCTGTTCCGGTGACATGTAGGCGACCGTGCCAAGCGCCGTTCCAGGGCTCGTGAGATGCTCCCCTGCGTCAAAGGTGGCGGCGGTCGGCTCTGTCCCTGACACGGGTTCTGCCGCAACCTTGGCCAAGCCGAAGTCGAGAATTTTTGCGTGTCCTCGTTTCGTGACGAAGATGTTCGCGGGCTTGATGTCGCGGTGGATGATCCCTCCGGCATGCGCCGCGTCGAGCGCATCCGCGATTTCGATGGCCAGCGACACAATCAACTCTGTTTCCATCGGACGACCCGCGATGCGATGCTTGAGCGTCATGCCGTCGAGAAACTCCATGGCAATGAACGCCTGACCGTGCTGGTCGTCAATTTCGTGGATGGTGCAGATGTTCGGGTGGTTTAGTGCAGAAGCCGCCTGTGCCTCGCGCTGGAACCGTGCGAGGGCATGCGGATCTCGCGCTAAATCTTCAGGCAAAAACTTGAGTGCGACGAAACGCTGGAGACGAGTATCCTCAGCCTTATAGACCACACCCATCCCCCCACCGCCGAGTTTCTCGATGATGCGGTAACGCGAAATCGTCTGGCCGACGAGTTGGGACTGGCTAGCCATTGGCGAGAATGTTACGGATAAGCTTGGCGAGGGGTCAACTATCGGTGTCTTTCGGGAAAGCATTCTCCGCGAAAATGGGCGGACGACGCTTTGCGGCGAAATGGCTGCGAGGAACGCAAGAGAGACGTCTAGGGAACGAAAACACTACGACCAGCCCTTACCACCACAAATCACAATCAGTCCCTCTCGCGCGTAGTTCTATCAAACAGCCGAAAGCCCAGCTGGGATTCCAATTCCCTTATCTCATGAACACTACAAGCGCTAGCGCGGAGCAAGTGCGGACAATGCCGAAGAGGGCTTACAAGACACAAACGTCTGCCCTTTTGCTGGCGCTTATAGTATCAGAGGCAGGCAGCGAGAGTGCTATGGCGCAAGCTGCGAAAATTGCGACACCTCGTAATCTCTCGACTAACCATGGCAATTTCCGCATGTCGATGTGATCAGGGAGAACAGTGCTCTCTATTTGGGCAGCAAGCACGAGAAGTTCGCGGCTGCACTCGTACTTTCGGTTCCTTTGTACCGTGCCACCTGTGGATAGGGACATAGCGGCCGCGTCCATTCCGTCTTCCCATCGCGGGTCTGCGACGCAATAATCTGGTCCGGCGCCTTGCCCTTCTCAACCCATTGTTCGAGCACGCCGATCGCGTCGAACTGATTCGGTCCGTCGCCGCCTCCGCAATGGTCCATCCCGGGAACCATGTAGAGGCGGTAGGAATCCCGTACGCTAGTGGGGTTTCCTATGAAATTCAGCACGCTGTCGTAGTAGTTGGTGCTGCTGAGCGGTGATATTGACGGGTCACTCCACCCGTGGTACTGCAACAACTTCCCGCCACGGCGGAAGAAATCGCGCAGATTCGGATCTGTGGCCTTAGTTACGCCGTCATCGATGCGGTCGGCCAGCGCCATCCCGGAATTGAAATCGAATGTCATGTAATCCCACTTAGCATTCTGGAATACCGCGTATCTAAGGTACGCAGTCGCTAGGGTGTTCGTAATGTCCGGTGGATCGGCGTGCATCCGACCGACGTCGGAACTCCAGCCTAGTTCACTGCCCGGAACCATCCCAGGAAAGATCTGCTCCCTGGTTCTGGGATTCACCGTCGGGCTGTAGAACGCCTGAACGACAGTTATTTGCGCGGCGGTCAGGCAGTCCGGACTGTCCTCGCCCTTGCACTGCAAGATTTTCGGGTCGAAATTACAAATCCGCGGATCATCTAAGAGTCCGTCCTTTACGCCGTCTCGAGCATCGCACGCCGCCAGTACCGCGTTGTGGATCAGCAGAAGCTTGGAAGGTGGAACCAACCCGCCAGAGTTCTTGCGGATCGCCTGAGCTTTCCAGACGCTGGCTGCCTGCATGTGTGTCAGGAAAATAGCGGGCGCCCCGGCGATGATTCCATCGTAGTCAACTGGAAACCGTTGGGCCTCTGTTAACGCTTGTCTACCACCGGTTGAGCAACCGTACGAATAGGAGAACTTCGGCGCCCGCCCGTAGTAGGCAGCGATGATCAGCTTTGCCTTGACGGTCATTTCGTGAACCGCGCGATAGCCAAAGTCGATGACTTTCTCCCGATGCGCAAGCGCGTAGCTGCCATCCTGAGGCGACCCCTCGTGCCCAGTATCGGTAGAGGAGGCTGCGTACCCAAGAGAAAGGGCTGCCGACATGCTTCCGTAACTGATTGAACCTGCCATGCCTCCGTTTCCCAGGCCCATAAACTTGCCGTTCCAATTGGCGGCAGGCAGCCAAACTTCAAACTTGATTTCCGAGTCCTTCGAGGGTGTCGCGACAGCGGCGACCCGGCAGAACTCTGGAAGATCTTTTGCTGCAACGAACGTGAGACCTCCGCGCGGGCCAGGCGCCGGTAGAGATGTCGGCAAAGTCAACGCCCCCGCAGATACCGTTCGTGCCATCGTGATCGCTGTTTCTGGCAAGGAGAGCGAAGAAAGGCTATCGCAGGTCGCGGCGGTGGTGATATGCGAACTCAGCACCGTGAATAACGTGGCAGCGACGATCGCTTCAAGCGGCCTCATAGGCCCTCCATTCAGACCTTTTGGAGACCCTCGGCATCCCGAATCAGTGCCGGTCCAATGCCGAATCCCAGCCGGCTCGTGCGCCAGATGCCGAATCTTCAGGAATGCGCCCTCCCCAGAGCTACAGCAAGGATTAAACCGGCACTCTCGGCACCGTGGCGATTTTTCCCGTTACCGGGAAACCGGAAGTTAGATGCAAGTCATCCATATCCGTCTGCGCATTCCATTCATCCTCGAGGACCTCACGGGCAAGGGCGATCCACCTTGGTTCTTAAACGCGGCAGCAGCTTCATCGCGCTGTCGCGCCCCATCGCCGCAATCGTTGCGAGGAACTCCCGTATGGAAGAACTGCTTAGGTGGGTTTCTCATCGCGGCATTCCTGCAGGCAACGGCCTGGTGAGCGTGTCTTGAACAGCGCTGACCCACCAGCGTGCACTGTTGCGAGTGAGCACGCGAAGTCCCGAGATGGTAAGCGTTTTATCGTCCCGAGCTTTCCCTAACAGCTCCCACTGGACTTCGAGAACCGCAACGTCTGGACCAAGCACGGTACAGGTGAGGATGCTCGTGCGCGAAGTGGTGCCATAGAATTTATGGGCTAGCACATCCGCGATGTGTTTTCCGATATTGTCCCTTCCACTGAAGCGACGGGCCGACGCATCTACGAGATCTGCATGGTCAGCGAACAAGCTCCCAACAGCTTTCGCATCATGCTGGTTCCAGTCCTTGTCGGCTTCGGCGAGTAGTTTTCGCACATCGGAAGGCGTCAGGTCTGCCTCAGGTGCCGTGGGCAAAGGACTCGGGAGAAGAACGGCTGTGCCGGGCAAGGTAGAGCGATCAACGGCGGAGCCGTTCTGGGCGGCAACGATGAGCCAACGTCCGTCACGTTTGCTGACGACGATGCTCATCAAGTAGGCACGAGGCTGTGGATCACGAGGGTCCCCTGTGATCGTCCAACTCACGTGCACCAGAGCAACGTCCGGCCTAAGGAGCCGGATGCTGTCGGGTTTGAGCTCTGCATGGCTGCTCTTGAAGATCCGCGCGTTGGCATGCCTGTCCTCAATGTCTTTCTTGCCGATCCAAAGAGTACCGTTCACATTGACAAACGTGGCGTCTTCGGTGAATTGAGACGCGAATGCATGCGCGTCTTTCAGGTTCCAGGCAGCCATCAAACCGGACACAGTGTCTTCGGGGTCGGATTGGGCGCTGGTGCCGGTCGCCAGGAACCTACCGAGGAAAGCGACTGACAAGATTAGGCAAGCGGGAAATCGACTCATGTCTCCTCCAGCAGACTGCGCGGAAGAGGAAAGCTCGAAACTCTTCGAGATTCTCAGTTTCCAGGTCGCTTGCTTTATGCATCTGTGCCCACCGTTTAGCCAGAGTGTCGTCCTGAAACGTTTCGCCTGCAATGGCAGCGTACATGCAACCGCTTTCGATTGACCTGTAACACCGACAGTCCTAGCATGGATCGCAACGGCACCTCCATGATCAGCCAGACGATTGCACACTATCGCGTCCAGGAAAAAATTGGCGCGGGTGGCATGGGGGAAGTTTATCGCGCGCAGGACACACGCTTGTGCCGCGATGTTGCCCTCAAGGTGCTGCCCGAGGTGTTTGCCCGCGATACGGAACGTATGGCTCGTTTCGAGCGCGAAGCGAGAGTCTTAGCTTCCCTCAATCATCCCAACATTGCTTCGATCTACGGCCTCGAAGAATCGAACGGAGCTCTTGTGCTGGTGATGGAACTGGTAGAAGGTCCAACGTTCGCCGAGCGCATCAGCCAGGGGCGGATCGCCCTTGAGGAGGTTTTGACTTTTGCAAAGCAAATTGCCGACGGGCTTGAGTACGCCCATGAGCGCGGCATCATTCATCGCGATTTGAAGCCCTCGAACGTAAAGCTGACACCAGAGAGCCAAGTCAAACTCCTTGACTTTGGCTTGGCGAAGGCGTTGGAAGGCGAAACCGTCGAACCGGAGTTGCAGAACTCGCCTACGCTGAGCGCCGCCGCGACGCGGACGGGCGTGTTGTTAGGCACGGCGGCGTATATGTCGCCGGAGCAGGCACGGGGCAAGCGCGTCGATCGCCGCGCCGACATCTGGGCCTTTGGCTGCATGCTCTACGAAATGCTCACTGGCCGCGCCGCCTTCACCGGCGAAACCACGTCGGACATTCTTGCCTCCGTGATTCGCGCTGAACCGGATTGGTCTGCACTGCACGGGTCAGTTCCCACGCGTATCCGCGAACTCCTACGTCGCTGTTTACAGAAGGAAGCAAAGCAGCGTCTGCGCGACATCGGCGACGCACGCATCATCATTGAAGAAGCCCTCTCCGGTTCCGTCGCGTCCGAGACAGTTCCCGCCGGTGCACTCACACGCTCATTTCGGCACCATGGAGGAGTGTGGGCCTGGGCCGCGGCGGGACTGGCTCTCGGGGCAGTTGGTGCTTTGGTCATCGCATCGTATGTACGTCCCAATTTAGGGGAGCGCCCGGTTAGCCGCTTCGCATTCGGGTTCCCCGCTCCCGACGGTCAACCCGCCGCGTCAGAAGGCTTCCCGCTGAGAGACTTTCCGGCGGTCGCAATCTCTCGCGATGGAACGAAGATCGCTTACTTAGGAGCACATGGCCACACAACGCAGCTTTTCTTGCGGCCAGTCGACCACCTCGAGCCACAGCCTCTGCCCGGTTCGACCAATGCCACCAGCCCATTTTTCTCACCGGACGGCCAGTGGGTTGGGTTCTTCGCGGATGGGAAGCTGAAGAAGGTTTCTGTGCACGGCGGGGAAGCAACAACACTTTGCGATGCCCCAATCAATCGCAGCGCGACTTGGGGACCAGACAGTACGATTACTTTTGCTCCGACTTTGTTCGGCGGTCTGATGCGCGTTTCCGCCGCCGGCGGCTCGCCTGAGATTCTAACCGCCCCTGACGTTAGCAAAAATGAGCTCTCCTATCGCTGGCCGGAAATTCTGCCCGGCGGGAAAGCCATCCTCTTTGTGATAGCCAGGGCACAAGATATCGGCGGCTTCTCGGAGTCCAAAATTGCGGCCATCCGGCTAGACACGCGTGAAAAGAAGATCCTGCCCATAGTCGGCACTAACCCTCGCTACTCTCCGAGTGGCCATCTCCTGTTCGAACGCGACGGACGGGTCTTTGCCGTGCCGTTCGACCCACAGCGACTGGAGATCACCGGGCAAGCGGTCCCGGTTCTCGACGGGGTAAAAACCTCGCCCAACAGCGGAGCGGCTGACTTTACAGTCTCCGACAATGGCTCGCTCGTTTATCTGCCTGAAAATGCATATAGTCATGATGGACTGATCGTGTGGGTGGACCATAAGAAACAGGTCAAAGAACTCGCGGCTCCCGCACGCCACTATAGCTCTCCTCACATCTCCCCCGATGGAGAACGGATCGCGGTCGCGATTCCATCCGGCAGCAGTGGGTCGGACATTTGGGTGTATGAAATCCCGCACGGCACGCTCACGCGTTTGACGTTCGACGAACACAGCAGTGCGCCGATATGGTCGCCGGACGGAAAACGCATCGCGTTCGCGACTATACGTCCAACTGGACCAGCGATTCTTGTGAAACCTGCCGACGGGAGCGGCGCCGAGGAAATCCTAGTCGCCGGCGAGAGTCTCATCCTGGTTCCCACTTCTTGGTCATCCGATGGCAAATTCTTGGCCTATTGGGCCGTAGGGTCAGCCACGGGCCGGGACATCTGGATCACGCCGCTCACGGGCGAGCGAAAACCTCAGCCGTTTCTTCAGACAAAATTCAACGAGATGCAAGCCCGATTCTCGCCAGACAGCCGATGGATTGCATATCAGTCGGAAGAGTCGGGCCGCTATGAAGTTTATGTGCAGCCCTTTCCGGGCCCCGGCGGCAAATGGCAGATTTCGACCAATGGTGGCACTACACCCGTGTGGGCGCGAAATGGCCGCGAACTGTTCTATATGAGCTCTGGCAATTTCATGAGCGTGAGCGTAACCACCCAACCCACTTTCAGCGCGTCCACTCCACGAATCGTCGCGGACTACCATTCATTTCTGATGGGTCGGTTGAGCAACGGCGTCTACGACATCAGCCCGGACGGTCAGCGATTCCTTTTTGTGAAGGCCAATGTGGAGAATGGGCCTCCCGACGAAGTGCGCGTTGTTCTGAATTGGACCGAAGAACTCAAGCATCTCGCGCCCACGAGCAAGCAGCCATGAACATTTCCCGTCTGCACGAAGTCCCTATTTAACTGGCCCAAGATACCGATCCAGCCAGTCGAGCGCTTCTTTCATCTCGGCCACCGTGGCGATTATTCCCGAGTGACGGGCAAACCGAAGTAGAAGTTGCAAACTTGTTGTAAGACGACCTAAATGGCGAGCGAAAAGCTAATGATTTCCGCTCGCAGTAATTCTCCCTCCTAGCGCTGAATTTCGTGTCTTAAAAGCCATCAATACGGGTGGAGGTTTTAGCTCGGCGGTCTACAGCCGCCCAAGGGTCCCGCCGCGCCTGCACCTCGATTGAGCGGTGAATCCTATAGACGGGTTGAATTAGTGACATGCGTTGCCTGAATACTTACCGGGCTTCCGCCAGGCACCCGTATTACCGAATCGACCATGCGAATCGCGATCTATGCGCGTGTAAGCAGCAAAGACCAAAGCTGCGCCCTTCAACTTCGGGATCTCTAAACCTAGGCTGGCGCAGTACGAGCAGTTTTGGACAGTCTGGGAGCTTTTTACCCGAAGGTCGTAGCCTTGGCTAAAGACGAGCATTCACGGTTCGATTCCAAGGAAATCATTCATAACTATCTCCTGGCGTGGACCTGGTGGAAAAAAGAGGCCCGAGAGTGGCACAGTCTGAAGGATCGAGAAAAGTCATTCTTCAAACGAGTCTCAGAGGACATGGGTGGGAATCCGGCTACGCTCTACTCGCTCTCGAAGCTCCTGAACGATATCGGGTCCAGCTTTAGAGATGACGGGATACATTGGATTAGTGACATGCTAGAAAAGAATCCTGAGTTGTCCACTGAGGAACTCGAAGTAAATACCGTCTATTATCTAGAGACTCTTGTACGCAGTTATGTTCTAAGAAATCGGAACGCGATCAAGAAGACATTGCACCTCAAGAGTCGCATTCTTATTATCCTCGATTTTCTTTTGTCGAAAGGTTCCGAAACCGCATATCTTTTGAGGGAGGATATTCTATGACGGGTCCTCTGTGACGGGAATCGCTTCGATACTTTTCTCCTTTGCGAACGCTTGCTAAATAATTGTTAACCGCATGACGACTATCGATGAACTGAGTCGTATCGAGGCAGCGATTTTGCATAGAAATCAAGCGGAATTGCTATGGGCACAGGATTATTGCCGAACGCAGATGCGAGCCGCAATTCCGAACGAGGAGAAGGGACGTTGGAAGAGCCGTCAACGCGATGTCGGTCATGTACTGCGGGAACTACGCGTAACTGAAGACCACATCAGCGCTCACGAATGGTCAAGCTACCATCGTGAAACATTGAGAAATAGCAAGGTTTGCGGCTGCTTTTACTGTTTGGAGATTTTTCCGTCGAGTGAGATCGAAGACTGGACCGACGATGATGACACAGCACTCTGTCCCAAATGCGGTATTGACTCGGTGATCGGCTCGGTCTCGGGATACCCCATCGAGCGTGCGTTTCTCCAGAGGATGCACGATCATTGGTTCTAGATTGAACATCCTGATAGCAACTCAAAATGCCCTCGATAGAGGTTTCCCGGGAAAACGCCTGGGTTCGATAGTTGCAGCATTGATTCGGCTACTCGGAGTATAGGCACCAGTACCATTGGGGCGATTTTACTAATGAGTCGTCTCTTCTGCCCTCGTGGGGGATGACGGCAACAACGTCCTTGGGGCTTTCACCAATCGGATAGCGAATGAAATCGACAGCGCCTCCCGTGACGTACGCCTGTCGCACACCATCTGCGAAGACCACGGTGAAAATTGTGTACCCCATTCCCGATTCGCCGCCTCTATATACTTCGTTTGCAAACTGAGCCGGAAGACGGATTGGGCTTTCCTGAAGCTCTGCAATATCCTCCATCCGAATCCGTCGTTTACCAGAATCATTTTCGGGGTACACGCCCCAGTGCTTCACATACGGCTTCTCAGGGACGATGTAAACCGTATCGCAAGCCTCGCCGGATTTAAGAACTGCTCGACACGGGTAATAGATGAGCTCCCCATCTCGGCTCGGTTCGATGCTTTTCAACGCCTCGCGGACATGGGAGAGCAAAGGGGAGTATTCCATGCGCCTTTCTAGCAACTCCTCGTGCCACAAGCCAGGAGCCATTTCCAACTCGTAGAGCACATCGCCCCTGATAGAAACAGTTACATGCCATACCGAGTCAGTCTGACCACCATATGCTATTTGCTTCCCTGACGGCGGGTGGCGCAATTTGCCGTTGCGACCAAAAGCCTCCAACTGCCCTGTGGATTTAATTCGCACCGATGATCCCAGAGGGAACTTTGCGCTTTGAAAATTGCTTTCGGCTACCATGCCCGATTATCGCTCGCTTGAGGATGATTGGTGAAAAATCGTATTGATGCTCATCGCCTCCCATGGGCCGGGCAGTCTGACCTGTCCTCGTTATCTTTTCAGCCATTCCAGTCGGCTAGACCCACGTTCCGAGAGGCGATATACGATTCGTCCTGCGGTTTTATAACGCTCCAAAAGCACAAAACGATGCAACCGAAGTAAATAGGAATACGCCGAGCGGATCGGATAGAAACTAGCCAAGACCGCCCACTCTGTCGGCCTGATCCAGCTACCATGACGTTCGAATACCCTAAGAGCATGTTCCTTCAAATTGTTGTAGCGAGATGAGTGAGACATCGTCATACCAAGGATTTCACTCCGAGTCTAGTGTTTGGCATCAAGAACTAGACGAATGGGTACTCAAAGAAAGTGCAATCTCATGCTCTTTGAAAAAGTCGTTTTTTCTGCGTCATGTTTGTCATGTGGCATCAAGCATCTCTTTTCCTGTTCACCACAACGAAAATTTAAACCCCGACAAAGATCATCCATATGACGAAAGAGATCATCGCTACTGCCATTTCATTTCCCGATAGCGAATTGTCATGCGATCTGCCCGAGGCTGGAATTGCACCGGTACGCTGACCAGTGTTGTAAACCTGTGGACCGCCAGGATGTCCCACACCCAACCGCTCTGCGGCGACGCGCCGAAGAGCTGAACTAACAGCGGAGTTGAAGTACGTAGCAACAACATTGACGGCATCTGCTGGGAGAGTTAAAGAAACCCGTCCGAACCCCGAGCCTGGATCCGGCGGCAACGGGTGAGGCTGGTGAATGAAGTCATGCAGCCATGAACGCATCTCGGCCGAAGTAAGCCTTGTCGTCATCTCTTCCGGAGCTCGAAGCGTGAAAGTTGTCATTTGCAGTGTTTTCCAAAAAGACGGAAAGCGGCGCTGGAGTTTGCGTCTGTAAAGCAAACATCTACTGAGTAGGCGAACCCGGTAGGTCCAGCTTTAGATTTTTTGGAACAAACTGGAACAGGTTGGGATTTCGGAGCGGTGGTAAGTGATTGAAAACATGGTGGCCAGGGACGGAGTTGAACCGCCGACGCCAGCCTTTTCAGTTACAACAACTTCGTGGCACGGGTGGCGCTAGAAGTTGTTGATAGTTAGTGGTGGAAGCAGCAACTGCGGGTAAAAAGTGCGGGCAGCGGAAGACCTGCTTTGTCGCCGAATAGACAGGGCATCGCGCTAGCCATTGCCTTCACGCGTTCTCCGTCCCAACCGCGGTTTTCGCATCAGTGATGGCACTGCCATCAAGGTGACGGAATCTCACGCGTCTCAAATCGTCCTCCACCAGAAATTTCAATGAGCTTGTTGAGCAAGAAGTCTTTATCTCCTGAATTCTTGACATACTCGACGACAGGCTGGACGCGCGTCCACTGTTCGTCGCGACTCAAGCCGCTCTCGCGCAAGACGATTAAGCCTGGATGCACATCCACATCGAGGAGTTCGATAAAGTCTCGCGCATTCGTCGTAACGACTGCAAAACCGTGGTCAAGCGCATATTGCCATATTTCGTGATCCGCACGACCAGCTAAGCCGACGTGCGGTACGGATTGAGCATATATGCCAACCTCGGCCAATCTGGTGACCAACGCCGGCGAGATATGCTCATCTAGGAGCAGGCGCATGACTACTTGGCCCTACGCTTCCTGTGAATAGCCAGTTGCTTTCTGGGGCGTCCCGGCTTTTCACCAAAGCGAGAAAATAGGCGAGCGTATTCTAGGTCTCGCTCACTGAGGCTGGGAAAATCTTCCACGATCTCGTGTTCGGGAGCACCCTTTCGAAAGAGCGATGCGACATGCTGTACTGAAATTCGAGTTCCACGAAAAACGGGTTCTCCCCCCAAAACTTCGGGTGAGGAGACGATACGCCGCCTGCCCCAGCGGAAGGCTGCCAAATTCTTGGCAACCGTTTGCCGGAATGACTTGCCCTCAACCAGTAGCTGGATTTTGCCGGAGCGGTACACAATATCAGCGCCTTCTTTAGACCAGTGTGATGCTTTCGTATCTCCCCGCGCCAAGATTTGTGCTAGAGATTCTTTGTCCTGCCGGCTCAAGGGGAAAGGGAATTCAACCAACAGCTTCACAAGAAGTACGTCGCCAACTGAGAACTGATGCCGCACCGCCTTTCCGGTTTTCCGTCTGTGTGACGGCTTCACCGATTTCTTTTCCAGTGCCGTCCGAATCGTTTCGGGCGACACTTCCGCAATGGCCGCCGCCTCATTCACAGAAAACAGTTCAGTCATAACGATCTCCTTAACAAAATATACCACCACAGGTGGTATATTATCAAGAGAGAGGGTTTCCCGGAGGCTTTCTCGCGTTCAGCCAAGAACCCGCGCCAGCGAGGATGCCAACGTGGGCTTACGCTTGGTCAATATTCGCTTGGCAGGTGGATGACGTTTGTTGGTGAAGTACAGGTGATTGCATCCAGCGGACAATGCTGATTGCCGCGCTTACCGTCGGACTTCCGCACGGTACGGAAGAACAGCACCCAAGTTTCACCCCGACTGCGTTTTTCTCTCCTTTGGCCAACCTTGTTGATGTCTCTGTGCCATTTAGAGTCTCTCCTTGATTACGAAGAACTTAATTCGAATCGCTAGATTGTCAGTCCGCTCTTAGTCCGCTTCGGTCCGCGGCATGGCTGAGAATGACCGTCGGAGTCTGTTACGCATTTCGGAACGTAACGGGAGCACATTCCTGCAATGTCGGTTGATGTTATTATGCGACGCGACTCCGGAGGTTGCATTTGGCAAAATGGCCACGGCTTGCTGATCCCGTAACAGCATCGCCGCTGCGACTCGCAGTTGCGACACCCTGCGAGGAATCATATCGCGGTGTCCTCTCTGGGATTCCTATACGAAAGGCTTGCGAGCTGATCAGGCGGGCGGGGATCAGCGAGGAGACGTTCTATCGCTGGAAAACGCGTTCACCGGACTGAAGATCGACTAAGTTCGTCAGCGACGCGTCGGCACATTACGAGGAACTTTCCACCTGCGGCATTACAGCAAGAACCTGACGGCCCCGCCCTTACTGTGCCCCCTATTGTCCCGGCGCCGCAAAAATGAAGGCTGGCGTCTTCCGTAGTCGGATCGCTTGACGACGGTGATGACACACTTCGGCCCCACTCCAAAAAGCGAATCAACGCTGATGTACGGTTCCAATAACGGAGTAATCCAGTTCACGAGCTCAACAAAGGCTGCGGCGTTCTTCCATTCCTTGCCGCATAGGAAGAATGTTTGGTACTGGGTCACTCTTCTCTCCGAGATCATGCTGCGTTTCGCCAGTCAATCGGGGCAGGTGGCCCACCTTTTATTTTGCTGCGTGCACCACGACAGAGGGGTGCCCCATCCTTGCGTTCTTTGCAAGGGTGGGAACCACGGACTCACACCTCTTAGGTTTATGAATTTAGGTCCGTGCCGCCTACCCTTTCGCACAAAACGCGAAAGAAGGGGGCACCCAGTAGGAATGACTGTCGACAAAGACCAGCGTTGGAAAGGTGGGCCACCCGCCTGCCCGCACGGAAGCAACTCGGGTGTTCTCCACGATGATCGTGTGAACAATCAAATCATAGCTCATGGTCGCTCTTGTGGTTCGGGTGGCCGTACTGCTAGACAGACGGGAAGCACGCGAAGCTCTGGTCGGCGTAGGTGGTCTTGGTCAAGCGCGGTCGGGATCGTAGGTGTAGCTTGTTTGGCGGCCGAGTTGGTCGATGGTCACGCGCTGCTTGCCGATGAAAACCAGGGAACATCCCGTCTGGTCTCCGGCCTTCCAATAAACAGAACTAACCCCGTGCTTTCTCAAGATCGTGTAGCGCTCCTTCTCGTCTCTGATCGTCCCGGATAGCTTGTGCGACGACTTGAGCTTGCTCAGTCATTCCTGCACCAGCAAGCATGCGCGAAATAGTCCACAGTACAGCCGAACAGTCGATCGAATTCGGATCAGCTGCCTCTCCTGATCGTGCAACTGAAATTGCGACATTCCATTGCTCGACAGCTGCTTCCTTTTCGTCCGCCTGGTAGAGGACTTTGGCAATGTGAGCGAGTACTTCGGCTCTCTCCCAGTACCAGTCCGGGGGAAGAGTCTCAGCAACGGTAATTGCTTCGCGTAGCAAGGCGATTGCCCTCGCCCTCTCACCAACGCTGAGTTCCGATTCGGCCACCTGCCTTAGGTATTGTGACCGCTCATGTGAGGAATTTATTCTGCGGGCCAAAGCTTCCGCATCCTCGACCATCCTCACCCTTGCGATTCGTATCGCAAGCTCCCCGAAAATACTGTCACGTTCCGCGTCTTCTCGGAGGCTCGCACTCCAATCAATGAGCGCCCGTACCAATCCCCGGTCCGTGAGGAAGGCTCGCTCTAGGAGAACGTCAAACAGCCTTGAAATCTCAACCAACATGTTGCCGCCTCAATTGCCCGTAGGGATTTTGTTATTCTTACCGTATGCCGCCAAGGCGTTCTTGAACTGTTTCTGCTGATCTACATCGGCTGGGGCCTCCATGGACCAGTGCCCATCGGGTGGTGGGGAGAAGATCGCGGGAATTTCACCAAATTGGCTGATCAGAGCTGAATCCATAATCGCACCAATGGCGCCTACCCGTTTCAGGGCTCGATACGTTATATGGAACGGCACGGTGTATCGCTTGTTCTGACGCGGTCCTTCCAAAAGCGAAACCTCGAAACCACTGGTCGTTACTCTTGACGGGTCGATGCGAAAGTCCGAACCGCTCGGGCCATCAGCATCCCTGAATGCAACCGTACTCTCGAACCCGTCATTGTACCCAGGTTTTGTCAGTTGGTCCTCGCTCGAAGCACTGGTAAAACCAGTTTCGACGAAGCTGGCCGTGATAGAGACCACGGTCAGCCAAATTGCCGCTTTGGCAAGGGGACTGCTGACGACGGCCGGTGCCGCAATGGGATATGGCCCGCCGGCTGCTGAACCGATCGTTTCCGTGTATCCTTCAAGAACTTTAACGCCAGTCTCGGCTTCCTGCGTCGCCGCGCCTTCGACCACCTGCCCATCTAGCTGGCCTGTCTGCACCTCAATCATTTGGTTACCACTGGGATCGACATTGTCTATGGGAGAATCCTGAACATACAGGTACTTGTGAATCGAGAACGGAGTTGCGTCATCGCCCCCGGCTGAGTCCATGCTCCAGAATCGGCCCGTGGCTGTGTTCAGGTATCGAGCGCGGTTGTAGTAGAGTCCGAGAGCGGGGTCGTACTGCTCGCCGGCGAAGAGGTAGTTGTTTGGAGTGTTGCCCGTGGAGTTGGTGAGGTTGCCGAACGTGTCGTAGTCGTAGCCGTCCGTGACCGAGCCTGCGGAGTTCGTCAATTGCCGCACACTGCCGTGGCCGTCGTAGCCGTAGAAACTTGGCGTCCACGTGCTGCTGATCGTCTGGTTTTCGCTGATGCGCTCCAGACCGTAAGCGTAAGTTCGGGTCACTGTTCCGCTGACCAGTTCATCGACCACCTGCGCGTAGCCTGTTAGGTTCTGGGTGTCAACCAGGTAATTCGTGGTCACTCCTGCAACTGTCTCGCTCACGCGGTTTCCGTCGCCGTCGTAGACGACCGCCACTCCACCGTGGGTGATCAGGTGATTTTCGAAGTCGTAGGCGTTGGCGATCCCGCCCGAGTTTGTCGTGTTGCCATCGGGATCGTATTGATCCGCCGCCAAGCGATCGTCGACGTCGTACGTGTAATTTGTTCCACCGGCTGGTGTCAGGGTGGAGTTGAGCGTTAGCCGATTGCCGACGGCATCGTAGGTGTACCCGATCGCGCCGTTCTTTCCCGCCGGATCGCTGGTGACCGTTTCTGAGGTCAGCCGGTAGAGCGAGTCGTAAGCGTAGGCCACCGCGCGTCCGCTCAATTCCGCAACCGACGTGCGATTCCCGACCGGCCCCAATATGTAGTGGTAGCTTGAAATCGCCGCGGCGTTCTTCGACGACGCAATCTGCGTCAGCCGGTTCAGCGCATCGTATGTGTAGGCATGCGTCACGCCATTCGGATATGTGAAGCTCTGCAGATCGCCCACTGCGTCGTAATTGTAAGTGGTGACGCCCGACGTCGCTCCTTGCGCCAGTAACCGATTGTCGGTTACCGTCGAGAGCCGGTTTAGTACATCATAGGTGTAGGTCAGCGAGGCGCCGTTCGTGTTCGAAGAAGTAATCGTCAGCACATCGAAGGCGTTGTCGTACGTGTAGTTCAGCGTGCCGAACGGCGTCGATCTGCTATATACTGAACCATATGGTTCAGTATGACGAAACCCGCCTCGACGCTTCGTTCGCCGCGCTGTCGGACGCGACCCGGCGCGGCGTGCTGGAGCAGCTCGGCCGCGCCGACGCTTCGATCACCGACCTCGCCGGAAAGTTCCATATGACCCTCACGGGCATGAAGAAGCATGTTGGCGTGTTGGAGCGGGCCGCGCTCGTCACTACTGAAAAGGCCGGGCGCGTCAGAACCTGCAGGCTTGGCACGGGCGCGCTGGAAGAAGAGGCCGCCTGGATCGAGCGGCACCGCCAACTCTGGAGCGCACGCTTCGACGCGCTGGACAAGATTGTCGAGCACTTGAAATCAAAGGAGAAGGCAGATGCCCGAAGGAAAACAAGGTAGTCCCGCCGCCATGAACCGCACCGCCGTGGAACGCAAGTCCGACCGCGAACTCGTCGTGACGCGAACGTTCAATGCCCCGGCGCACATCGTCTTCGAAGCGTGGAGCAAACCCGAATTGTTCAAGCGTTGGTGGGTTTCGAAGTCGTTTAGCCCGTCGCTGCTCTCGTGCGACATGGATGTGCGCACCGGGGGCACGTATCGCCTCGTGTTCCGCCATCCGACCTCCGATCAACCGATGGCGTTCTTCGGCACGTACGGAGAAGTGACGCCGTACAAGCGCCTCGTCTGGACGAACGAAGAAAGCGATCAGGGCGCCGTGACCACGGTGACGTTCGAAGAAAATGCCGGCAAGACGCTGGTCACCCTACACGAACTCTACCCCACAACAGCGGCCCTCGACGATGCCCTCGCCGGTTCGGCGGAAGGCCTGCCCGAACAGTTCGCGCAGCTGGATGAGTTGCTCGCAGGCAGATCATGACCACACCGCAGCCACCGGCGTATGGAAGGGATGACGATGACACACACGATCGACGTGAGGACGGTATGAACAGACGCGCTTTCCTGAAGACTGCCACAGCGACCGCAGTGCTGACTGCGACCCTTCCCGTTCAAGCCAAGGAGCCACCCACTATGTCAAATGAGAACTTTGCCGACGTCAAAGGCCAACATATCTTTTACAGCGTGCACGGCGCTGGCAAGCCGCTCATTCTTCTTCACGGGGGCATCAACCCAGACAGCTTCGGGAGCAATCTGGCCGAACTGGCCAAGGGCCGGCAGGTGATCGCCGTCCATCTCCAGGCGCATGGGCGCACGCCAGACACCGACAGGCCACTGCGCTGTGAAACGCT
>Ga0210409_10002735_pt1 | contig 20567 bp, 18 predicted proteins | sample IncBWH17MmetaG_FD_161649 | JGI IMG/M metagenome (GOLD analysis project Ga0210409, IMG submission 161649) | Forest soil microbial communities from Barre Woods Harvard Forest LTER site, Petersham, Massachusetts, United States - Inc-BW-H-17-M | ecosystem: Environmental > Terrestrial > Soil >...
CTGCGGAGGTGTACCAGAAAGTGGGTTCGAACTACGCCGAGAAAATCGTGGAACCTACGCTCCGCGCCGCGATCCGTGCTACGACCTCGGCCCACACCGCGAACGCGTTGTACACCAATGCGCGCGAATTGGTGCAGCAGCAGATACAAGACGAACTAACCGCTCAATTGGCGCCGCGTGGAGTGATCGTGGAAAACATATTGCTCCGCGATGTGCAGCTGCCGGCGATGTTGAAGGGTTCGATCGAAGCCAAACAGCAGGCGGAGCAGGACGCGCTGCGGATGAGCTTTATCCTTCAGAAGGAAAAGCAGGAAGCAGAGCGCAAACGGATTGAGGCGCAGGGCATCGCGGACTTCCAGAAGATTGTGGCGCAGGGGATCAGCTCGCAACTGCTGGAATGGAAAGGTATCGAAGCCACGGAAAAACTGGCCATGAGCAGCAATGCGAAAGTGGTGGTGGTGGGGAATCCGAAGAACGGGTTGCCGCTGATTCTGGGTGCGCAGTAGTAGGCGCAGGGCACAACTGAATCCAAAGGCGCCCGCCTCAGAGGCGGCCGCTACACCGACTCTACGGCCGAGGTGGACCGAGCGTTGTTGGACCTACCGGAGCAGGCGGCGGTGTTACTGGCGCGACGTAACCTGCGGCGGCGAGCTTCGCTTTAAGTGCCGCGAGTTCGTCCTTCTTCTGACTTACGTCGGCTTGTTCAGTGGCGAGTTTCGCCGCGCCGGTCTTGTCGTCCTGGTAGCTGGGCTTGCTGTAGTAGGTGTCGTTGTCGAGTGCCAATTCCCGCTGCGCCAAATCCAACTCGGACTGCTTGGCGGCAACTTGTTGCTTCAGTGCTTCGATTTCGGCCTTTTTCTTTTCTTGTTCTTCCGGTGACGACGCTTCAGCGGCTGCCGCAACTTGCGCGTCCGTTGAGGCGGGTGCGGCAGTTGCGCCCTGCGATGCTGCGGTAGCAGGAGTATTGTCGTTCGATGCTGGCGCAGAGGAACCGGAGGCCGGAGCTGGCTTCAGCGTGTCATCGGTGACGACCGTGGCTGGCTTCGCGGCTGATTTCTTCTGTGCGCGTGCGCGGCGAGCCGCTTCTGCTACGGAATCGGTCTGGCTGTCCTGGGCGCGCAAGGGTAGCCCAAGAAATGCGCTGGCCAGTCCTAAAAGCGCTAACGACCGCAAAAAAACACGCTGCTGCATAAAGGCTTTCTCCGCATGTATTTCGATTACTCCAGCCAGCATACCCCCGTGGATGTGCCGACTCAACGCGGAAGTGGCGCGCGATGCGAATGAAGCAATGACCGCGAGAGCTGGAGTTCCTCCCAGCTTGAAATGGCCAAGAAATGGTCAAATGCGGGTATGCTACGCGGGGCAAAAGCAGACGTAGGGAGGTCAACGAGCTATGGATTGGCTCTTGAAGGGAAAAAGCGTTGTGCGAGGAGTTGCGGGTGTGTCCTTGCTGGTGGCTGCTTTCTTCGGGATCGGGTTCATTCCCGGGTTTGCGCAGGCCCCGGCCACAAATCCCGCGCAGACCGCGAACCCCGGAGTCGCGGTGCAAGACAATGCCGCAACAACGCAAGGCACCAGGAAACCAGAAACCAAGGAATACCAGCTTTCGCCGGAGCGCTATCAGAAAGCCGTGGCGTATTCACGATCAGGATACACGGTTTACTTTGTCTCGGTGCTTTGGGGAATTTTGGCGTTGGTGATTTTGCTAAGGAGCGGAGTAGTGGCGAGGTTACGCGATTTCGCCGAGCAAAAGAGCAAGAGCTTTCGATGGCAAGCGGTATTGTTCGTTGTGCCGCTAAGCCTGGTGCTGGCTGTTTTGGACCTGCCGATCCGGATGTATTGGCACCAGTTGTCGCTGCAGTACGAACAATCGATTCAGCGATGGGGATCGTGGTTTTGGGATTGGAGCAAGGGACAGCTATTGGAGATCGTACTCAGCGTGCTTGCGGCCATGCTGCTGATGAAAGTAATCCGGTGGAAGCCACGAACCTGGTGGCTATATTTCTGGGCCGCGGCGATACCGCTGACCGCTTTTCTCGTTTTTGTTAGTCCGTGGGTGATCGATCCGATGTTTCATACATTCCGGCCGCTGGCGGAGGCGCATCCGCAGCTGGTGCAATCCATTGGAAAATTGACCGAGCATGCGGGCGTGCCGATTCCCGCGGACAAAATGTTTCTGATGGAAGCGAGCGCGAAGACCAATCAATTGAACGCGTACGTGACGGGGCTTGGCGCTTCGAAGCGAGTCGTCGTGTGGGACACGATCATCAACAAGACCACTCCTGATGAACTGCTGGCGGTTGTCGGGCACGAACTTGGCCACTACGCGCTGGGACACGTGATGAAGGGATTTGCGTTTGGCGTCGCGGGAATGTTTTTTGGCCTGCTAGTGGCGTACCTGGCGCTTCGGTGGATGCTCGGCCGATGGGGAAGCTCGTGGGGAATTCGTGGGCAAGAGGATTGGGCGGCACTTGCGGTGCTACTGCTGATCTTTAGTGTCCTTGGGTTCTTGAGCGAACCTGTCGGCAACGGGTTCAGCCGCATGCAGGAGCACGCAGCGGACGTCTACAGCCTGGAAGTGATCCATGGAATCGTGCCCAACGGACGCGAAGCCGCGGCACACTCGTTTCAGGTGTTGGGTGAACAGGATCTGGAGGAACCGAATCCTTCGCCATTCATCAAGTTCTGGTTGTATAGCCATCCGCCAATCGCGGACCGGGTGAGCTTCGCGCACAATTACGACCCGTGGTCGGAGGGGCAAGAACCGAAGTACGTGAAGTAGTTCCACCGCTGAGCGGTCTTAGGCCTCGCGGCGATGCGTGCCCTTGCGGTGCAGGAAAGAAGCCACCTTATGACGATTGCCGCAAACGGACATGGAGCACCAGCGACGGCGATGGGTGCGGGAATCATCGTAGAAAAAAAGAGCACAGGAAGGATTGGCGCAGCGGCGTATGCGGGATTCGGGGCCTTCGACCAGGAGTTCCGCGGCGGAGCGAGCGATGGCTGCGAGCAGCCATTCCAGGCCATCTTCACGCGCCAGGAATTGCAGTCGCCACACGCCGTCGGTCAACATTAACTCGTCGTGTCCTTCGGTGATGCGCAGAATCTCGTTGATGGGTTCCGCCCACACGCGGGGAAAAGAGCGTTTCTCGCAGATGGCGGCAAAAATGGCGCGAAGGGATTCGCGCAGACGCAGCATTTTGAGTAACACGCCATCGACAGCCTGGGGTTCGTTCTCGGCGAGAGGGCGCAGGCGGCGCGCACGATCTTCGCCGGTGACACGCGCGGACACCAGGAAGGCTACAAACTCGTCCCAGGAGATATCGTGTGCATGAGGCGTAAGATTGGAAAAATCCAGTGCCAAGCGGCCGGCAATCAGGCGAGCGGGTTGAAGAGCTTTGTCTGTCATGACTGGCGAACGACAAGCGCAGCAGCGCCGCGTCTAACCAGGATCATAGCAAAGTAAGGTTAGGGATAACCGGCCTCCGAATGGAAACAATCATACGCGGCTATTCGTAATCCACTTTTGCCGCCAACAGTAAAGGGAGAGTAGATGGAGACGAACAATCAAGTTCCACAAGGGCCCTCGACGGAACCCCCGCTCGCTACATTGTCTGCCCCGAAGAGCACCAACTTATTTATCGGGAAGAATGGGCTCCGCGCTGGATGGCGTTTACTGATCTACATGCTTTTGGTGATTGGCATTTCCTCGGGGATTTCGATTCTGATCCGGCACTTCGTGGGACGGAACACTGGCTTACCGAGTCCGCAAATGCTGACGTTGCAGGAGGCCCTGAGTTTCGCGCTGGTGTTTGGCGTTGCGTGGGTGATGTCCCGCATCGAGCACAGAGGTGCTGGTGCATACGGACTTCCGTTCAATAAGGCTTTCGGAACGAAATTCGGGCTGGGATTTCTGTTTGGCCTGGTGGAAGTTTCGCTGCTGATCGGGCTGATTTCCGTGTTTGGCGGCTACTCCTTTGGGCCGCTGGCCATACACGGCAGCGACATTGTGAAGTGGGGCCTGATTCACCTGGTGTTGTTTATTTTTGTAGGATTTTTTGAAGAATTCTTGTTCCGCGGCTACACGCAATACACCCTAGCGGATGGAATCGGGTTCTGGCCGGCGGGAATTATTATCTCTATCCTATTTGGCGCGGCGCATTTGCAAAATCCCGGTGAGGGCTGGGTTGGCGCGGTGAGTGTTGTGTGGATCGGACTATTTTTCGTGTTCACGCTGCAAAGGACAGGAAATTTGTGGTATGCGGTTGGCTTACACGCGAGTTTTGATTGGGGCGAGTCGTTTTTGTATTCCGTACCGGATAGCGGCGCGATGATGCAAGGCCATCTGTCTAACGCAATTCTGCCCTTAACACCGAAATGGTTGACCGGAGGTAGCGTGGGTCCGGAAGGTAGCGTGTTCTGTTTTTTGACAATAGGATTGCAATTCCTGGTTGTGATGTGGCTTTTTCCGAAAAATAAAGACCTCAGAGTTGAAGGCCGCTCATATGGGTAGCTGGGTTGAGGAAGGCCTCACCCCTGAAGGGGTGAGCTACAGATTCTAGTGAACGAGGGTGGAAACGAAGACTAGGTGGACGCCTTGCGATTCTGCGCGGGCGGGTAGTTCGCCGAGGGCGCGTAACGTTGTCGCGTGGGGATGGCCGATAGCGATGGCTTGGCCTTTTTCTTTTGCGCCGCGAATCGCCAGATCGAGTTGTTTGCTAATTGCAGCGGTGTCCTGCACATCATCCAGGAATGGAACATTGCGAAAGCCAGAGCGCACTCCGGCACGCTGCGCAGCGTCAAAGGCCACGGTTGCAGCGGTAGTTCGGCTGTCCAGAAAGAAAAGCTGACGAGCGCGAAGAAGCGGCATCAATTCCTTCATTAAGGCGGTGTCCGAAGTAGCCTGCGAACCCTGGTGATTGTTGACGCCGACTGCGTGCGGCACGGTTTGCAACATTCCCTCAAGCTCGTTTGAAATTTCCGAGGAGGGCATGCCAGTGTGAATTTCTTCCGCTTCTGGCGTTTCGTTGGCGACGGACTGCATGGGCAGATGCAGCATTACTTGATAACCGCGACTGTAAGCTTCTTCAGCTATTTCCGTGGAGTGCGGATGATGCGGCAGGACAGAAATGGTTAGCGGGTAAGCAAGGGCAAAGATCTCGTCGGCGGAAGCGGTATCGCTGCCAAGGTCATCCAGCACAATCGCGAGACAGGGGCAGCCACCATGCCATACCGACACCTGTCGATGAGGATTGGAACGCTCTTTCGGGGCATGTTTCTTGGCGGAGAAAAAATCAGCGAGTTTCTGCCGGCTGCATCCCGCAAATATAAAAGTACTCAGGAAGAAAGCGCACAGGATCGCCCGCTTACCTGCACGCGAAGAAGTCAGCACGCGTAACTAAGCGGCCTTTTTTGCCGGAGTCTTCAGGAGTTCGAGAGCCTTGTGAAGAATTGGGTCGTCCGGTGAAAGCGGACGAGGACCTGCGGCAGGTTCTTTCTGATTGCCCGGTGTCGTTGCCGGGACTTCGTCGGCAGCGTCGCCGTCATCGTTCGAATCGGCTGCCGCTCGCACAACTTCAGTGGGGGTCACGCCTTCTTCGAGAATAGATTTGCCGTCAGCGTTGTAGTAGTTTGCCACGGTAAGAAATAGCGCCGCGCCGTCATCCATGGGAATGAGCTTCTGCTCCGATGCGAGACCGAAGCTGCGATCGCCGACGAGGTCGCCGCGCTTGGTATTTGCGACGGAGGCGGCCAAAACTTCCGCAGCGCCGGTTGTCGTGCCGTCCATAAGAACGCTTACCGGGCCTTTCCAGATGACTTTGGAAGGCTCCGCGGCGAAAACCTGCTCAGACACGGTCTGACCTTTCAGAGTGGTCAGGGTGCCGCTGGGCACAAACAGCCGTGCGATGGCTACCGCCTCATTCGCCGAACCGCGGCCGCAATCGCGAAGATCCAAAATTACGCGGGAAACGCCTTGCTTCTGCGCCTCCAGCAGGCGAGTGCGAACTTCATCGGCGCGCCCGGCATCAAGCGTCGGAAAACGCAGCGCAATCGTTTCGTTGTCGATTCGCTGTACGATCAGCTTCGCTGGTGCCAGCTTCTCGCGAACCAGGTCTACTTCTTCCGGTTGCGTTTTGCCGCGGCGAATCACGCCCACCTTCACGCCAGTTCCGGCTTGACCGGCGAGCAGATTCTTGGCTTGCCCGACAGACATTTCGCGAGTCGTAAATCCTCCGACGGATTCCAGAAAATCTCCGCTATGCAGTCCGGCTTTTTCGGCAGAGCTCTCCGGCAGAACCGAAGTAACGATGATGTAGCCAGAACGCTTGCTGAGATTCAACCCCGTCTCGGCCGTGCTGGGATTGGAAGACTTCTGCTTGTACTCGGTGTATTCCCGAGGCGTGAGGTAGCTGGATTCCGAATCGAGCGATTCGAGCAGGCCGTGCAAGGAGCCGGCGGTTACGAGATGCATGTTCGGCTCGTCCACGTAGTCCTGCTGGATCTTCTGCAGAACTTCGCTATAGACGACCAGAGACTTGTAGGCCTTGTCGTTGGCCGTGCGTCCCAGAACGTGGCCGATACCTACCCAGCCGACAATGATGATCGAGAGGATCAAAACGCCGATTCGCATGAACCGATTCATTCCGCCACCACCTTTAGATCGCGTAAAAAGTCAGTATAACATCGTGCTCTTTTTATGATGCACAAAGTAGGGACGGGGCGTACCGAGCAGGGTTAGCGAAGGAAAGTGCGAGGAGTCGTGCCATTCTGACACGCGTAAGGCAGCGATTTGTGGCGTAAATGACACACGAAGGACAAGGCAAAGGGTTAACTTTTCGCTAAGTTATTGAAAGTAAGGTACAAATTAGCTTTGGTGCGGCTTGCAGTGGTGCTAAACTTAAAGACATTCGCCATGTTCCAGACAACGATTCAGCGCTCCGTGTCTACCCATGGAGTGGGCCTTCACACCGGAGCGCACGGCAATATCCGCCTGGCACCGGCGCCTCCTGATACCGGGATTGTTTTCCGTCGCGTAGATCTCGATCAGTTTCCCATCGAGGCGCGCGGCAACAACGTGGCCCGCGTTAGTTACGCAACCAGTTTGATGAAGCAGGGCGTGCTGCTCTCGACGACGGAGCATCTCCTCGCGGCCATCTATTCCTGCGGGATCGACAACATCTACATCGACATTGATTCGATCGAAGTGCCAATTCTGGATGGCTCCGCCGAGCCGTTCATGCTGCTGATTGATCAGGCTGGGATTCGGCGACTGCGGCGGAAACGGCGCTACCTGAAGGTTGTAAAGCCAGTCGAAGTGGTGGAAGACGGGCGAAGGATTGCGATTTACCCCGCCAACGAATTTCAGGTGCAGTGCTACGTCGACTTCCCGCATCCTCTGGTGGGCAAGCAGGAAGTCGAATTGGTAGTGAACGCGGACAGCTTTCGGCAGGTTCTTTCCCGGGCACGGACATTCTGTTTTGAGAGCGATATCGAGCCCCTGCGGGCCATGGGATTGATTCGAGGGGGCTCGCTGGACAACGCGATTGTGTTGACCAAAGACGGCGTGATGAACGGGCCGTTGCGCTACGCGGACGAGTTTGGGCGTCACAAAGCATTGGATTTGATTGGGGACTTGGCGCTTGTAGGACTGCCGCTCCTGGGCCGCGTGGAAGCTCGCAAAGCGGGACACGCACTGCATACCATGCTGGTCAGCCGGCTTTTAGCCGATCCATCGTCGTGGATAATCACGGCGCAAGAGGCCGAGAGCGTCCATTCGGTTGACAGAGCCGACTACCATGCGCCCGCCTCTGCTGCGGATTGACGCACCTCTTGGCGCCCTTGGCCACGGGCGCACCCCTTTGAACTACCCCCGATAGTCCGATACTTGTAACTTTCGACGCCCTGCAGCAAGGGCTTCATTGTCAAAAGGTCCAGAGCACGGGAGAATGCTGGAGCCATGTCCAACAAAGACGTCGCCATCGTTATTCTTGCCGCGGGTAAAGGCACACGGCTGAAGTCCAGCCTCGCCAAGGTGCTGCATCAGGCCGGCGGGCGGCCGCTCATTGAGCACGTTGTCCGCGCGTGTCTGCCGTTGGGCGCGAAAAAGATTGTCGTTGTTGTCGGACATCAGGGGGAAAAGGTAGTCGAGAAAGTCGAGCACCTGGGTGCGCAAGCCGTCGTGCAGCAGCCACAGAATGGGACAGGGCATGCGCTGCTGGTTGCCAAGCGCACAATTGGAAACTCCAAATACGTTGTTGTGCTGCCGGGAGATGCGCCGCTGGTGCGCACCGCGACGCTGCAGGCTTTGATCAAGAAGCATAGGAACAGCGATGCAGCGGCCACGATTTTGACTGCGGTACTCGCCGACCCAGCTGGATACGGGCGAATTTTGCGGAAGTCCGGTGACAATGTGGCGGCGATCGTTGAGGAGTCTCAGCTTTCGACCGAGCAGCGAGAGATCAACGAGATCAACTCGAGTATTTATTGCTTCACGGCTGGGAAGTTCTGGCCGGCGCTTGCGAAGGTAAAGCCAAACAACAAACACCGGGAAATCTATCTGACCGACGCATTCGCGATCTTGAACCAGGCCGGCGAAGCGGTGCTCGCGGACGTAGTTGCGGATGCGCGCGAAGCGCTTGGCTGTAACACACGGATGGACCTGGCGGATGTGGACCGTACCTTCCGGACGTGGAAGCGCGAGCAATTGATGGATAGCGGCGTGACCATTCAGTTGCCGGAGACGGTGCTGATCGATCCGGACGTCAGCGCCGGAGAAGACACCATCATCGAACCGTGCGTACAGCTGCTGGGGAAGACGAAGATTGGCGCGAGATGCGTGATCAAGACTGGAACCGTGCTGCACGACATGATTATTGGCGATGATGTTGCGATCGAGCCGCATTGCGTGATGACCAGCAGCCGACTCGATGACGAAGTGGTGGCCGGGCCCTTTGCCCGATTGCGGCCGGAAAGTCATCTGAAGCGCGGCGCGCGCATCGGAAATTTTGTGGAGTTGAAGAAGAGCACGCTCGGAGAAGGCACCAAGGCGCCGCATCTTTCGTATATTGGCGATTCGAGGGTTGGCACGAAAACGAATATCGGTGCAGGCACGATTACCTGCAACTACGACGGCTTCGCAAAGTACCCGACCACGATTGGCAATCGGGTTTTCGTGGGAAGCAATTCGACGTTGGTGGCGCCGGTGAAGATTGGCGACGGCGGCTATGTAGCCGCAGCCTCCGTGGTAACGGAGAATGTGCCGGCGGATGCGCTGGCCATCGGGCGCGGTCGCCAAGTGAACAAGCGCGGATGGGCCAGCAAAAAACGCCGAGCGATGGGCGGCGCTCACGACAGCAAGAAGTCCAGGAAACACCGCTAACGCAATTCTTCGATGTGTCTGTCGCCAAGGAATCAGGCGGCGACTCCCTGTGCTAAAATCAAGAGTGCGAGGATTCTCACCCGGAGGTGTCCCGTGAAATTTGGCGTAGTCGTTTTCCCCGGGTCCAACTGCGACCACGACGCGTTTCACGCGCTTGGCCACGTCCTGCAAAAGCCCGTCGAGTTCATCTGGCATCAATCCGAAGACCTGCATAACTGCGACTCGATCATCCTGCCGGGCGGATTCGCGTACGGAGACTATCTGCGTACCGGCGCGATTGCGCGATTTTCTCCGGTGATGAAGTCGGTGGAAAAATTTGCAGCGGCCGGCGGAATGGTTCTGGGAATCTGCAACGGTTTTCAGATTCTGCTGGAAGCGGGATTGCTGCCGGGTGCGATGATGCGCAATGTGGGCCTGCGCTACATTTGCCGGCACGTGCACATTCGCGTCGAGAATACCGATACCCCGTTCACGCACGCCGCGAAACAGGGGCAGGTCCTGCGCATTCCCATCGCACACAACGATGGCAATTACACCTGCGATGAAGCAGCGCTTGCGGAATTGGAGAAGAACCGGCAGGTATTGTTCCGCTACACCACGCCAGATGGAAAAGACGATGCGGCGGGGAATCCCAACGGTTCGATGGGAAATATTGCTGGAATCTGTAATCGTGAGCGAAACGTGGCAGGATTGATGCCGCATCCGGAGCGCGCCGTGGAATCGGCTCTGGATTCCGAAGATGGACTGGTGATTTTCCGATCGATGGTGGAAGCGGTCGTAGGGACAGCCAAGGCTTCCGCGTAAGACAGAAACATAGAGAACAAAATTGCAATTTTAAATAGTGGCTTGTAGTGTCCTCGCAAGAAAAGGTCCGGAGCGAATGGCAACAGCGCAGACAGAGATCAAAGTGACCGCGGAGATCGCCGCGGAGCACGGTGTTACTGGCGAAGAATACGCGCGCATACAGAAAATCCTGAAACGCGACCCGAATATCACGGAACTGGGCATTTTCAGCGTGATGTGGAGCGAGCACTGCTCGTATAAATCCAGCAAAGTCCATTTGAAACGCTTACCCACTAAAGGAAAGCTGGTCGTTCAGGGCCCGGGAGAGAATGCCGGCGTAGTGGACATCGGCGATGGATGGGTGGCGGCGTTCAAGATCGAATCGCACAATCATCCAAGTTACGTCGAGCCATTCCAGGGCGCGACCACTGGCGTCGGCGGGATCTTGCGGGATATTTTCACCATGGGCGCGCGGCCCATCGCGGTTCTGGATTCGCTGCGCTTCGGGGAAATCACTGCCACAAAACAAACGAGTGAAGAGGATGCAGCGAAGAATCGGCGGATTCTGGACGGTGTAATTCGTGGCGTGGCGAATTATGGTAATTGCTTTGGCGTGCCTACGATTGGCGGGGAAGTCGTTTTCGAGCCATGTTACGCGCAGAACCCGCTGGTGAATGCGCTGGCTCTCGGAATTGCGCGCAAAGAAGATCTGTTTTTTGCGAAAGCCAAGGGCACTGGCAATCCGGTGATCTATGTCGGTGCAAAGACGGGACGCGACGGAATCCACGGCGCGTCGCTGTTGGCTTCCGCGGAATTTACGGAAGAATCGCAGCAGAAACGGCCCAATGTCCAGGTGGGCGACCCATTCACGGAAAAATTGCTGTTGGAAGCCTGCATAGAGGCAATGAAGACGGGTGCGGTGGTGGCGATTCAGGATATGGGCGCGGCTGGACTGACGTGCTCAACGTGCGAGATGGCCTCGCGCGGTGGAACGGGAATCGAGATTGATCTGGCCAAGGTGCCACAACGCGAGACCGGCATGACGCCGTACGAAATCATGCTCAGCGAATCGCAGGAACGCATGCTGCTGGTTGCCGAAAAAGGCCGCGAAGAGGAAGTCCTGGCGGTGTTCAAGAAGTGGGGCCTGGATTCGATGGTGGTCGGTGAAGTGAAAGACGGCGGCTTGATGGTCGTTAAGGACCATGGCGAAATCGTTGCGCAAATTCCCGCGCACCCGTTGGCGGAAGAAGGGCCCGTTTATAACCGGCCGATGGCCGAACCCGCGCCTCGCAAAGAGACGGCCAGCGATTGGTTTAAATTCTCGGTCGAAGGCACCGACTTGACAGAGAATTTCAAGAAACTACTGGCGGCACCGACGATTGCGTCGAAACGCTGGATCACCGAACAGTACGACACCATGGTGCGCACAAACACGCTGGCTGGTCCGGGCGCAAGCGACGCGGCAGTGGTGCGGCTGAAAGAATCCAAGCGCGCGCTGGCGTTGGCCACCGATGGAAATGGGCGATGGGGTTCCTTAAATCCCAAAGTTGGAGCGATGCACGCGGTGGCGGAAGCTGCGCGTAACGTCGCGGCCAGCGGAGCGCGGCCCATTGCGGCGACCAACTGCCTGAATTTTGGAAGCCCGGAAAAAGCAGAAGTGATGTGGCAGTTTTCTCAGGCCATTGACGGATTGGGCGAAGCTTGCGTGGCGCTCGGTACGCCGATCACTGGCGGAAACGTGAGTTTCTATAACGAAACGCTGGGCAAGTCTATTTATCCCACGCCTACAATCGGAATTCTGGGGATTCTCGAAGATGCGTCGAAGGTCTTGAAGATCGGTTTCCGCGATGCGGGCGACGTAATCTTGTTGCTCGATGGCGCGGGCGGAGAAAATCTGTCCTCAGCTAATCGCGCGAAAGAGTTTTCGTCTTCGGAATATGCGAAGGATATTGCCAACATTGTCGCGGGCCAGCCTCCGGCCATTGAACTGGCCGCGGAGAAATGGCTGATCGACGTCCTGGTGACGCTGGCGGACCAGGGCAGTTTGCAATCGGCTCACGATTTGAGCGACGGCGGGCTCGCCGTGGCCATCGCCGAATCCTGCTTCGCCGGGAACAATGCCGGAGCGAATATCGTATTACCTGGCAGCGACTCCGCTGAATATGCGTTGTTCGGAGAGCGTGGAGCGCGGGCGCTTGCGTCGGTGAAGCCCGAAAAAGTTGGCGGGGTTGTGGCCATCGCCAAGCGGCATGGGGTTGCCGTTCAGGAAATCGGCAAAGTCACCCGTGACAATCAATTGCGCATCGAATATAAAGGGCAGGCAGTGGTATCTTCCCCCACAGATTCACTGCACGATGTTTGGGCCCACGGGCTCGAACGCGCAATGAAACTACAATGACCAATAAAATCGCCTACGCTGACGACCATTTCCACGACGAGTGCGGCGTCTTCGGCGTATTCGGCCACCCCGAAGCCGCGAATATTGCGTATCTGGGGTTGTACGCCATACAGCATCGCGGGCAGGAATCGGCGGGCATTGTTTCCAGCGATGGAAACGACTTGCACCTGTACAGGGCGATGGGTGAAGTCGAAGAGATTTTTCAGCCGCAGGTGCTGGCGGAATTGCCAGGGTCGAGCGCCATTGGTCATACACGCTATTCCACGGCCGGCGATAAAGCGCTGCTGAACGCCCAGCCCATCATGATCGATTGCAACAAGGGAAAAATTGCGGTTGGGCACAACGGGAATCTGACGAATGCCGGAGAGTGGCGGCGTAAACTGGAGCATCGCGGCTCGATCTTCCAGACCAACAGCGATACCGAAGTGATCGTGCACTTGATTGCGCGATCGCAAGCCCGCAATTTTTCGGGTGCGCTCGGCGATGCATTGAATCAGGTGGAAGGCGCTTATTCCCTGTTGGTGCTGACTCCGGAGGAAATGTACGCGGTACGGGACCCGCGTGGGTTTCGACCGCTTTCCCTGGGGAAATTAATAACTCCCGAAGGAAACGTGGCGTGGGTTGTGGCATCGGAAACCTGCGCGTTTGATCTTTTGAATGCGGAATATGTCCGCGAGGTTGAGCCAGGGGAGATGCTGCGGATCTCGAAGTGCGGCATGGAGTCGATCAAGTTCAGCCCGGAGAAGCCGCATCAATACTGCGTGTTCGAACATGTGTATTTTTCGCGGCCGGATAGCGTCATTTTTGGCCGCTCGGTCAGCGAGTCGCGTGAAATGCTTGGGCGGTTGCTGGCGCGCGAGCATCCAGTGGAGGCGGACATGGTTGTACCGCTGCCGGACTCCGGCGTGCCCGCGGCCATCGGCTATTCGCTGGAATCCGGAATTCCGTTCCGCATGGGGCTGATTCGCAACCACTACATCGGGCGAACGTTCATCGAGCCTTCGCAGGCTATCCGCAATTTTGGCGTGAAGCTGAAACTGAACCCGGTCCGCGAACTAATCGCCGGGAAGCGCATCATCCTTGTCGACGATTCCATCGTGCGCGGAACCACCAGCCGGAAAATCGTGCGCATGGTGAAAGATGCTGGCGCAAAAGAAGTGCACGTGCGGATCAGTTGCCCGCCAACTATTTCTCCGTGTTATTACGGCGTCGATACGCCAACCAAGGAAGAGCTGATCGCTTCCAATAATTCACCGGAAGAAATCCGCAAGTATCTCGGCGCCGATTCGCTTGGGTATCTATCGCTGAATGGATTGAGACAAGCGGTTAGCGATAAGGAAGGCAAGTTCTGCACGTCTTGTTATACCGGCGTTTATCCCACGGATCTGGTGCAACTGGAAGTTCGCGAAGGCGTAGCCGCCAACAAATTGAGCGAAGCGGTAACGGTGGAACGTGAAAGTTGACATGCACAAAACAAAGAATAAAGCGGTAACGCTGAAGAATGATCGAGTAGCGATGGGCAGCCGCGTACGAAGCGAACTCGTTGCATGGTTCTGGATTGTCCTGGTGTTCTTGTTGGTCAACGGAACGCTGGGTCAGGCGCGCGTGATTCCGTCGGGTTCCATGGAAAACACTCTACTGGTCGGCGACCACCTGATCATGAGCCGCATCGGCTACGACGCGGGAGTGCCCTTCACCAACCTGCATGTGCCGCTGTGGAGAAATCCCAAGCGCCAGCAGATTGTGATCTTCCGGCCGCCCTACGACCACACCCAATCGGACCTGATCAAGCGCGTCATAGGCGTACCAGGCGACACCTTCGACATCCACGATGGCGCGGTGTGGATCAATGGGAAAAAATTGGAAGAAAATTACACCACCGGACCCACGATCCTTCCATCGCGTTCGGAGTTGCTGCCTTCTTCGCCGAAGCTTCCATTCACCATCCCTAAGGACAATTACTTCGTCATGGGTGACAACCGGGGAAATTCCTACGATAGCCGTTTTTGGGGCACGGTTCCCAGGAGCGAAATTCTTGGCGAGCCTGTGGCGATTTACATGTCCGTGGATGCTCCCGGCGATGCCTGGAACGGCAACATTGCTGAACGCTTTCTCGCGTATGGAAACGCCTTGATTCATCCCGGCAAAATCCGCTGGAAACGCTTGTTTGAAACCTTTCGATAACCGCCGGAGTGGCTAGAACCTCGGTTGCGCAAGTTCGTCGTTTTGCAGGTGTCCAAAATCAATCATGAAAGCTGACATGCCGAAAGCCAATAAGAAAGCGGACGCAGGGAAGGAATCGAAGGTGCCCATGGGCAACCGCGTGAAGAACGAAATCATCGCGTGGTTCTGGGTAATTCTGGCGTTCATGCTGATCAATGGAACGCTGGGGCAGGCGCGCGTAATTCCTTCTGGTTCGATGGAGAACACGCTGCTTATCGGAGATCACCTGATCATGAGCCGCATCGGCTACGACGCGGGAGTGCCGTTCACCAATCTGCATGTCCCGTTGTGGAGAAATCCCAAGCGCCAACAAATCATTATTTTCAAGCCGCCGTTCGATCCCACGCAGCCGGATTACGTGAAACGCGTGATTGGCCTGCCGGGCGAGACTGTCGACGTTCACGACGGTGCCGTGTGGATAAACGGGAAAAAGTTGCAAGAGAATTACACCATGGGCACATCGGAGCCTCCGCCAAAATCGCAGTTGATGGGCCCGTTCACCGGCTTGCCGTACACTGTTCCGGAAAATTGCTACTTTGTGATGGGCGATAACCGCGAGAATTCCCTGGATAGCCGGTATTGGGGATGCGTACCTCGCAATGATATTCTTGGCACGCCGGTGCTGATCTACATGTCACTGGAAGCGCCGAAAGACGCCTGGAACGGCGATATTGGCGCAAGATTTCTGGCCTACGCCAACGCAATCATCCACCCAGGGACGGTGCGCTGGCGTCGATTGTTCCACCTGTTTTAAGCTTGGACGGCCGGAAGACGGGCGCGGGCCCGGCCTCATTCGGATCGCATCCTGGAATTACCATCGTGCCGCTCGTGGCCCCCAGTTGTCCCCCGAGCCGCTCACTGGCCCGCAGGTCGTTATCCCGCCCAGGTCCTGCGTTGCATGCAGCAGTACACGATTCTTCCTTGAAGGCGGCCGACCATGAAATACGCCGATGCCGGAGTGAACATAGCTGTCGCCGACGACGCCAAACAGCGCATACGGCATTTGGCCAGCAAGACGTTCACGCCCGCGGTGTTGGGCGCCATCGGCGGATTCGGCGGCCTCTTTGCGCTGGATACAAAAAAATGGAAGGAACCGGTGCTGGTTTCCAGCGCCGATGGAGTTGGCACCAAGCTGAAAGTGGCCATGGCCATGGGTGTGCACTCTACTGTCGGCGGAGATCTCGTCAATCACTGCGTGAACGACATTCTGGTGCAGGGTGCCGAGCCGCTGTTTTTTCTGGACTATCTGGCCATGGGGAAGTTGGACCCGGCAATCGTGGAGCAGCTTGTGGATGGAATGAGCCGCTCTTGCCGCAAAGCCGGCTGTGCGCTGATCGGCGGAGAAACCGCGGAGATGCCGGGATTCTATGCGCCGGGAGAATACGACCTGGCGGGATTTATTGTTGGCGTGGTGGACCGCAAGAAACTGCTGACCGGGAAGAACGTAAAGCCCGGAGACACGTTGCTGGGGCTGCCAGCGGCAGGATTGCACACGAATGGTTATTCGCTGGCGCGGAAATTGATTTTTGATGTGGCCAAATTGAAGCCGGACACGTATGTCGCCGAAGTCGGAAACAAGATTGGCGCCGAATTGCTGAAGCCGCATGTCTGCTACGCGCCTGCGTTGAAGAGCCTGATCGCCCGCGGCTGGGTTTCCGCACTCGCGCACATTACCGGCGGCGGCATACCTGGGAATCTGCCGCGCGTTTTGCCCAGCGGGGTGAAGGCCACTATCGACCTGGATGCCTGGCCAATTCCAACGATTTTCAAGTACCTGGCAAAGCTGGGGGAGATCGACACGGACGAATTGCTGCAATCGTTCAACATGGGCATCGGGATGATTGCCATTGTGCCCGCGGATTTTGTGAAGGACGCGGAAGCGGACCTGAAGCGCCGCCGCGAGAAATTCTTCCGCATTGGGCGCATCGAGCGTGGAGACACGGGCAAGGCCCGACTCATCTATTCTGGTGCGTTGAATCTCTAGCTTTCTGGTATCGATTGCTTCCTACTCCAGTCGAGCGTCTTACTCACTATCAAAAGGAGAAAAGGCCGTGGTGAACAAACTGACTCCCGTGCTTTTTGTGAAAGAGATCGAACCGGTGCTGCCGTTGTGGGTGGATGGATTGGGCTTCACCAAAACGACCGAAGTACCCGAGGGAGACCGGTTGGGCTTCGTGATTCTAGAGAAAAATGGCGTCGAGGTGATGTACCAAACGTATGCCAGCGTTGAAAAGGACATGCCCGCGATCCTCGATGACGTGAAGCGCGGCCCGACATTTCTGTACGTGCAGGTGGACAGCCTGGAAAAGGCGAAGGCCGCGGCCAAGGGGCTGGCGGTGTACATGCCAGAGCGCACTACCTTTTATGGCGCAAAAGAAATTGGTGTGAACGATCCGCAAGGTCACTTCGTCACCTTTGCCGAATTTCCAACGCCTTCCAAATAGCGGCGGGCGATTTTGTGGCCCTTCACAGGTATGCTAACGTTTTTTGTTCATGACCAAGCGTATCGGCGTGCTCTTAAGTGGACGCGGCTCGAATTTTGAGGCGCTGGCGGAAAGTGTGTCGGCTGGAAGAATTCCAGGCGCGGAAATTGCCGTAGTCATCAGCAATAAGCCCGACGCGAAGGGACTGGAGCGAGCCAAGGCGCGGAATATTCCCACGCGGATGATTCCGTCGAAAGGGTTGGAGCGCGAGGCTTACGACCGGCAGGTTGCGGCGGTGCTTCAGGAATACAAAGTCGATCTGATTTGCCTGGCCGGATATATGCGCCTGCTGTCGCCGTATTTTGTGGCCGCATTTCCGCAGCGCATCCTGAATATTCATCCTTCTTTGCTGCCCTCGTTCCCGGGACTGGAGTCGCAACGGCAGGCGCTGGAATACGGCGTGAAATTTGCCGGGTGTACGGTGCACTTTGTGGACGAAAATCTGGATGCTGGGCCGATCGTGCTGCAATCGGTGGTACCGGTGCAGGACGCCGATGATGAAGAGAAGTTATCGGAGCGTATTTTGAAAGAGGAGCATCGCATTTATACCGAAGCGGTCAAAATTGTGCTGGAAGGAAAATACCGGATCGAAGGACGCCGCGTGATTTCGAAATGAACCAGGCCAAATTCAAGCCCGTGGAAGAACAGATCGCCTACCTGAAGAAAGGCGTGTCCGAAATTGTTCCGGAGGCGGAGCTGCGCGCGAAGCTGGAGAAATCCCTGAAGACCGGCAAGCCGTTGCGCGTGAAGCTCGGCGTCGATCCTACCGCGCCGGACATTCACCTTGGCCATACCGTCGTAATCCGAAAGTTGAAGCATTTTCAGGAAATGGGGCATACAGCGGTCTTTTTAATCGGCGATTTCACCGCCATGGTTGGCGACCCGACGGGACAATCCGAAACGCGGCCGCCGCTGAGCCGCGAGCAGGTGAATGCCAACGCGCAAACGTATTTGGAGCAAGTGTTCAAGATTCTGGATCGCGAAAAAACGGAGATTCGCTACAACAGTGAGTGGCTGGAAAAATTATCCAGCTACGACATCGTGCGGCTGTGCGCCAAATACCGTGTGGCGCGCATGCTGGAACGCGAGGATTTCCGCAAACGGATTTCGGAGCAACAGCCGATCTCGGTTCACGAGTTTCTATATCCTTTGCTGGTGGCGTATGACTCCGTGGTGCTGGAGGCGGATGTGGAACTTGGCGCCACTGAGCAGAAGTTTAACCTGCTGATTGGGCGCGAGATTCAGCGAGAGTACAACCAGGAACTGCAAATCGCGGTGATGATGCCGATCCTCGTCGGGCTCGATGGACAAAGAAAAATGTCCAAGAGTCTTGGCAATTATGTGGGAATCACCGAGGCACCGGTGGAGATGTTCGGAAAGATGATGTCGATTCCCGATGAACTGATGTGGTCGTACTACGAACTGGTGACCGACCGTAGGCCCGGAGAGATTGCCGAACTCAAAGCCGAAGTGACCAGCGGGAAGCTGCACCCGATGGACGCGAAGATGCGACTGGCTGAGGAAGTTGTCACTGGATTTCATGGGGCCGGGGCCGGACGCAAAGCAGCCGATAATTTCCAGCGTGTATTCCGCGACCGGCAAGCTCCGGAAACGATGCTGGAGATACGGTTGAGGCGCGGCAAAGACGGTTTTCTTACGACAGTGACCCCCGATGGGATGAGTCAGATCGTGGACCCTTCCCCAAAGTGGCCGCAACTATTGAAATACCTTTCCCAGGCAGCATCCATCTCCGAGGCCGCCCGGCTAGTTGAGCAAGGGGGCCTGGAGGTTAATGGAAAGACTGTCAACAACCCGACTGCTAGGCTAAATACCAGCGACACTGGTTCTTACGAGGTTCGGCTGGGCAAGAAGAAATTTCTTAGAATTGTTGTGGAATAACGCGTGAAGTCGATTACGGTCAGTTCAAGACTTCTCTCGCCAATTCCGCGACATGGAGCGCTATTGAAGTGGATGCAGTCAATCCCGGCGATTCAATTCCCACCAAGTGAATGACCTGCGGAACTTCACGGTCTCGCTCAATCACAAAATCAGCGATGCCGGATTGCCCGGGCGCGACCAGCTTCGGCCGTATGCCGCTGTAGCCCAATTGCAAATCCTTCTCTTCCATCTCAGGAACAAGCGTTTTTGCATCGCTGGCGAACTCGGATATCGGCAGGCGATTGCGTTCGTAATTGTCCTTGCTATCGACGTATTTCGCCGTAGGGCCAAGCAGCACGGTGTTCCACAAAGTTTTTGTGAAGTGCACACCCAGGCTTAGACCGTCGTGATGCGGCAGCGGGTACACCAGATTGCGGATCAGCTCCGCGCGCGGTCCGCGAATCTCGCAATATTCTCCGCGGACTGGATAAATCTTCCACGGGCGCGGGCCCAGTAATTGCGCCACCTCGTCGGCATAAAGCCCGGCGGCGTTGATCACACAACGCGCCTCGATCGTCTCCGTCTCGAAGTCGGTATTGTCGCCAATGCGAATTTCCGCTTCAACCGTATCGGCCGTGGGGTGTAGCGCAGTGGCCTTGGCGCGCTTCACGATGTGTGTGCCTTGAGCCTCCGCAATGCGCCCAAAGGCATGCACCAATTCTTCGGAAGAGCAAATCCCGGTAGAAGGTACATCGAGCGCAACGTATCCCTGCACATGCGGTTCCCGCGCTCGAATTCCGGCGGAATCGATCAGCCGCAGCCCTTCCACGCCGTTGTCCTCACCCTTTTTCTTCAGTGCCAGCAGGTCTGCTTCTTCGTGAGCATCTTTGGCGACAACAAGCTTACCGGTGGTGCGATACGGCACATTGTGCTTCTTACAAAATTCCTTGGTCAGAATATTCCCGGCTACGCAGTGCCGGGCCTTCAACGAATTCTTCGGGTAATAGATGCCGGAGTGGATGACCCCGCTGTTGCGCGCGCTGGTGGCCATGCCAAGTTTAGGAAATTGCTCGACGAGGAATACGTCTTGGTAGTCGCGGGAAAGCACTTCCGCGATAGCGCAGCCAATCAAGCCGCCGCCAATGATGAGAATGTTGGTCCGATCCATGAGCCGTAGTTAATCCAGTGTAGTTTGCCGCTACTCGCCGCCGCCAATTTCGTCAAAAAACGGTTTGCAGGTCATCAAGCGCGCCTGCGTTCCGTCGTGAACCGCGTACGCGGCGTTCTTCGACGCCTCATACCCGTTGCGCCAGAGCGAAGCGCTACCGTATTCCCCATCTTTGTTGACCGCATAGAAATAAATATGAAAGGTGTTCAGTTTTTTCTTGTCGTTGTTGTAATTGCGGGCAACGCGTCCCAGCGC
>Ga0210409_10002736_pt1 | contig 20565 bp, 18 predicted proteins | sample IncBWH17MmetaG_FD_161649 | JGI IMG/M metagenome (GOLD analysis project Ga0210409, IMG submission 161649) | Forest soil microbial communities from Barre Woods Harvard Forest LTER site, Petersham, Massachusetts, United States - Inc-BW-H-17-M | ecosystem: Environmental > Terrestrial > Soil >...
TTACGAACTATGGTGTGCGCGGGGTTCAGGACGCGCGCTTTCAGTCGCACTATTCGTTGTTGAAAACCATTGAAGCCGCCTTTGGCCTGCCCTACCTCGGGCACGCGAATGACGCTACCACCAATACTCTGGCGCCGCTCCTCGCGCCGTCCGAGAACGAGCAGTAAGGTTGTACGCGGGCAGCCCTACTTGATACGGAGTGGGACCCGTAACTCAAGTTGCGGTTTGCCGCAAACAGGGCGCTTCGAGGCGCAGCCTCAAAGCGCCCTTTCTTCGTTACTTGTTTTCAGGAGCTCTGCGTCGTTGGTGCTGCTGCGGGTCAGTTGTATAGATTGGGAAGAACGTACTTGGACCTACGAGTGGGATGTGCCATCCGGAAGAAAGTGACAAGCCCGGGGTGTAAAATCTTTTCAGTGGAATTGGCTCTCGCAGGACCTGCCCTGCATTGGGGCATTGACATATAACTGCGCAGCCTTTGCCCATTCGCTGGCTAAAACCCGGAGGAAGCGGCGAAGCCCTTAGGTCGCTCATTAGCCGGACCACATCTTTGATCCCCAGAACCGAGCTACGCGCCGGCAGATTCTCGTGGGGCGCGAAGAGCTGGGACAATAAAGAGGTGGTGCCGAGTTTGGAAGAATTTCTAGGTCGTTAGTTGAAAAGAAAGTGCCCAATTTCCTCGGTGGCTCTCTGGTGGTTTGTCTTTACTCCGAACTTATTCTCAACCGTGTTTTACAAATTTCAACGACACCGAATTCATGCAATACCGCAAGCCCGTAGGCTGCGGACCATCATTAAACACATGGCCCAGATGCGCGTCGCATAAAGCGCAATTCACCGCGGTGCGCACCATCCCGAAACTCGTATCCCGGTCCGTGCGGACCAAGGGCAGAATCGCTTGAAGCAAAGTTGCAAGCTACGCTGAACATGATTCCGGCGTACACGAGGTACGCGGCTCCGTTGACCGCGCTCACGTTGATGAATGACAAGGAACTTCGCCGCACGAGCGATTCGCTGACGACCGCGATGGCCGACGGAACGTGCCGAAATTCGCCGGCGTTTCCACTTTCATTTTCTTCATTCGAGAAGTGAGCGTCGTCGGCAGGTGGGTTATCGGCCTTAGCTCCGATGAACTCGTTTCCAATTCGCCGGGGTTGTACCCGTCACACGACGAAACGTTTTGGTGAAGTGACTTTGATCGGCAAAACCGTTCTGTATAGCGATGTCGGCGAGAGAGTCACTGCCGTTGAATAACATTTCTTGTGCTCTCTTCACCCGATTGCGGAGGCACCATTGATATGGCGGAAGCCCCGTCGAAACCTTGAAAGCGCGCGCAAATTGTGATTGGGAGAGACCTACCAGTTGGGCGAGTTCGTCCAGGCCAATATCCTCAGTGAGATGTGCTTCGAGAAATTCCAAAACGCGTCTCAGTTGCCATCGCGCAAGCCCACTGTTGACAGCCCGATTTGAGGCTTCATGAGAAGCAAACAGCGCCGCCATGAGAGCCATAGTAAGACTCTCCCCATACATCCGATTCTCGGGGAGACTGCTGATACATTCTTCGGCGAGCAACGCAGCGCAGTTCGTGACTCTCTGGTCGTACAGCATCAGTACAGGAGCCGTCGCTTTAGAGTAGCTCAGATCCTCTCCAAGAACCTTGGGCAACGTATCCAAGTCAAAGTGAAGCCGAAGGTCACGAGTCGATTTGATGCTGTCCGAGTAGCCCCAAATTGACATATCCGGCGGGATAAACACAGTATGTCCGGCGTCGTAGCGGCATCGTGGCGTTGGCCGATTCACATTTAGCCTGGCCTCGCAGTACCCGCCGGTCTGTTCGAGCAGGATAGCAACGGTTGTCCGTTTAGAGGATATGTCGTGCCACACTCGACCGGGATTTAGATGCTGGACAACCTGACGAACCGTAATTTTGTTCCAGCACCGCGATTGATGCTCGACCACGTTGATGCCATGTGGCGAACGAAAATCAAATGGTTCGGGCCAGTTCATATCATTAACAAATGATGCCACAAAAGCGGAAAAAGCTTCGAACCCACATTTTTAGCCTAATGATCCCGCCAGCCCCCCATAGGGCGCGCCCCCTCTCGTCGGCGCGACCGCCAACGGCAAGATTAGAACAAGATTGCGGAAAAGTGACAAGAAGGAAACGGGGGCTCTAGTGCATGCTCAAGATGTGAGCGAGCATGAGGAACTCATAACGGCACTGCGCAAGAGCAAGGCAGAGCTCCGGCAGATGCTGGACTTCGCGCCTCAACTTGTAAGTGTATACGGACCCAACCGTGAACGTCTCCATATCAACCGCATCGCACTTGATTACCTGGGTCTCAGTCTCGAAGAGTGGCGGCAGACGCCTGAGCGCAGTGCATTCGTTCATCCAGATGACCGAGCGCGGGAGCGAGATTGTTTTGATCTTGCCGCCTCGACAGGGTCGACCTACGAGTTGGAGTTGCGGCTGCGCAAAGGTGATGGCAGTTACCGCTGGTTTTTGGCTCGTTCCAACCCAGTTCGCGATGACAAGGGACAGATTATCCGCTGGTATGTCGCCTGTACCGATATCGACGATCGCAAGACTGCCGAGGAGAGGCTCCAGCAGGAGAACGTCGCCCTGCGTGAGGAAGTCGACAAAGCGTCGATGTTCGAGGAGATCGTCGGCGCCTCGCCAACGTTGATGGCGGTGCTCGCGCGCGCGTGCAAGGTCGCCGGCAGCGACTCGACGGTACTCATCACCGGTGAGACCGGCACGGGGAAGGAACTCGTCGCGCGAGCGATTCACCGGCGGTCTCGGCGTGCCTCACGAGCATTCGTGGCCGTCAACTGCGCGACCATTCCCCGCGACCTGATTTCTTCGGAGCTCTTCGGTCATGAGAAAGGCGCGTTCACCGGGGCCGTGCAACGGCGACTCGGTCGGTTCGAGCTGGCGAACGGCGGCACGATCTTCCTCGACGAGGTGGGCGAGCTTTCGTCCGAAACACAGGTGGCGTTGCTGCGTGTCCTGCAAGAGAGGGAATTCGAACGTGTTGGGGGACGAGAGCGAATCCGGGTCGATGTTCGCGTCATCGCCGCAACGAACCGAGATTTGACAGCTGCGGTGTCGGACGGAACGTTCCGTCAGGACCTGTTTTATCGGCTCAACGTGTTTCCCCTCGAAATGCCTCCGTTGCGGGAACGGCGAGAAGACATTCCCATGCTGGTGGAGTACTTCATCGGTGGGTACGCGCGGAGGGCCGGGAAGACATTCCGACGGGTCAGCAAGCGGACACTCGACTGCCTGCAGTCCTATCCCTGGCCCGGAAACGTTCGCGAGCTGCAAAACGTCATCGAGCGGTCAGTGATCGTCTCGGAGACCGACCAATTCACGGTCGACGAGAGCTGGTTGTCCCAGCGGGGTCGGCGATTAGGAGCCGGGGTCGGATTGTCCAGTTCGCTCGCCGCGCACGAGAAGGCGATCGTCGAGGATGCGCTGCGCGCAAGCCGCGGGCGCGTATTCGGAGCCTCAGGAGCAGCGGCCCGCCTCGCGATTCCGCGTTCGACGCTTGAATCGAGGATTCGCGCGTTAAAGATTGACAAGAGACGTTTTCGCACGCTAGCGAGCATCTCGTAATGCTGCGCGTCTTGCGATGCGCTGGTGCGTGGAACGGATGAACCAGGAACTACGCAATCCGCAGCCCGGCGGCGTTCTGGTCGCGCAACAGCTCGCCTACATAATGCTGATTCAGGCGCTGCGTCTGCATCGGGCTGAAGGGTTGAAAGGCAGGGTAGGGTGGCTCTTTGCTCTGTCGGACAAGCAAATCACCGCCGCGATTACGTCGATCCATGATGACCCGCCGCACGATTGGACGGTCGAGGAGTTGGGGCAACGCGCGGGCATGTCGCGATCGACCTTTGCGCTCAGGTTCAAGGAGATAGTTGGGGTGTCGCCAATGGACTATCTGACACGCTGGCGAATGATGCTAGCCGCGGAGAGAATGGCGAATAGCAGCGATTCCATCTCCGAAATCGCGCAGTCGCACGGCTACGAATCCGCGAGCGCCTTCACCAAAGCTTTTAAGAAAATCATGGGCTGTTCGCCGCGGCAATACGGCCGTAGCCAGAATTCGGTTTCTCCTACATAGAGCGAGGGCTGAAGCCGTATATCCATAAACGGGCTCCGGGTGATGAGTAACGATCTCCCCGAAGGCGAATTCTCGACCGCGTAGTGGTGAATTTGGTCTGGACTTAACTGCACGGTCGCTCGTCATCGCCTTGACTCAGGCAGAACCAGCAATCGCAATCGCCATCTCTCCATCGGTAAACACTAAGTTCCCGTTACTCACAGAGTCGAGAGAAAGTCGTTTTCTATCGCCGTACCTACTCGACGGCCTAACAGCACTGGTGCCCAATCAAGCACCCGCGGCGAATTCAGCACGCCCATGACCGGTATTCACACTTTCTCCCTTATGGAGACGCCGCGGCGTATCGCGAGCGCATCGATAAAGTGCGCAACGACTTCAAGTGAGACGAGGTCCAGAAATCGCAGCGGCTGAGCACTGTACTCCCCAATATTTGCCAGAAACCACATCATGAAGCCGGGGCGAAAGACAGATGGAACCGCATCCGTCGTTAAACCATCCAAATAGGAGGAATCAATATCCGGTGCAGGCACATAAAAACCAGATAAGAACTGCCAGCACGGACAAGGACGTGTGCGAAGAAGGCACCTGACGAAAGTCATAAGTTCGCGTTGTTGAGGAGGTGACGACATGCCAGACACAGGAGAAGATCGAGAGATCAGGCAACGAGTCAATGCCAAAGAAGCGGAGGTCATATCGGAATCCAAGAAGCTGTTGGAGAAGGTAAGGTCCAGCAAAGACGGAACCACTGCCGGATTGCGTGGCGCGAAGAAGAAGAAGGGGATAGTACCAAGGAGTCGATAGCGGCGTGATGCTGCGCGTGCCGGAGCCCGAAGGGAGTTTCGGAGAGCGCGCTCTTCGTCATCGATAAGAACGGAATCATCACCTGGAGCTATTGCTCCCCGATCGTGGTCAATCCTGGTGCAGACGGCATCCTGGAAGCCCTGGAGAGTTTGCCCAAATTAGGAGAAGATGCATGGCTAAGCTCAGAACACCTGTCACATCCCGAGATCACATCCAGGGACCGGAAGACGCACCATTAACTTTAGTTGAGTATGGAGACTACGAGTGTCCAAGTTGTGGCAGCGCCTATCCCATCGTCAAGCGAGTTCAAGAGCAATTTGGAAGGCGGCTGCGGTTCGTATTCCGAAACTTTCCCTTGAGCGAGATTCACCCGCACGCCGAATCCGCCGCTGAGGCGGCTGAGTTCGCGGCCGCTCAAGGGAGATTCTGGGAGATGCATGATCTTCTATTCGAAAATCAAGAGCAGCTGAGTGAGGCGCTTTATTCTGAGCTTGCTGAGGAATTAGGTTTGTCTCCGACAGCACTCCGGCAAGCACTTGAAGAGGGCAAATACAAAGAGCGTGTTCGCACGGATTTCAGCAGTGGCGTCCGCAGCGGGGTCAATGGCACCCCGACGTTTTTCGTCAACGGGATGCGTCACGATGGACCCTTTGACTACGAAACTCTCGTCTTGGCCCTACGAGAAGAAGGTGGGAAGGGCAACGCCGTAGTCGCATGAGAACGGAGAGATTTGGTTCATGTTTTCGCTGGGAGACCCACTTCTTCGATCAACTTGTGAATAACTCGATTTGAGTATCCCTTGTCCGCAATCGCCTGGTTTTTCTTAAGGAGGGTCGCGTATGCGCTCCAACATCAAACTCGGAACAATCTCCGGCATAGAGATCGGGCTGCATTACAGCTGGTTCATTATCGCTGCCCTGATAGCGTTCTCCCTCAGCGGACACTTTCGTCAGGTAAACCCGAGCTGGGGCCCAGGCCTGATCTGGATCGCTGCGCTGGTCACAGCGGTCTTGTTCTTCGTCACTCTGCTCTTGCATGAACTCGCCCATTCCCTAGTGGCCCAAGCTCGCGGCTTGAAAGTCAGGGCGATCACCCTGTTCGCGCTCGGCGGTGTTTCCCAAATCCAGGACGACCCGACCGACGCGAAAACCGAACTCTTGGTCGCGATCGCCGGGCCGGCCGCCAGCCTGATTATCAGTGTTGGTTGCCTCGCGATCGCGCTTGGGCTTGGCTGGCACCGTTCGACCGAACCGCAGACGGCGGTAACTGGGGTCCTCGTCTGGTTGGGGTATATCAACATTGCTCTCGCGGTCTTCAACATGATTCCCGGCTTTCCGCTCGATGGTGGCCGGGTGCTGCGCGCGATCATATGGGCGATTACCAACAACGCCGACCGCGCCACTCGCATCGCCGCGCGCGTCGGGCAATTCGTCGCGTTTCTGTTCATCCTCGATGGGATATGGCAATTTTTTTCTGGCGCCGGCTTTGGCGGCCTGTGGATCGCATTCATCGGATGGTTCCTGATGGACGCGGCCAAGGCCAGCTACGCCGAGGTGGAGATTACGGCTGCGCTTCGTGGCCTGCGGGTCTCCGAGGTGATGTCGCGTGATTGCGCCATCGTGAGCCCCAGAATGAGTCTGCAGGAGTTTGTTAATACCTACCTTCTGAGGGCCGGCGAGCGGTGTTTCGCTGTGGAGGACCAGGGTCACTTCGTGGGCCTCATTACCCCCCGCGATGTGGGCGGCATACCGCGCGACCGCTGGGACAAGACCACTGTGCGCGAAGCTATGCGTCCGCTGCAGGAGTTGCACGTCATCACTCCCGACACGCCAGTTCTGGATGCGCTAAAACTCGTGACCAGGAAGGATGTCAATCAGTTGCCGGTGATCGCGAATGGTACTTTGCAAGGGGTCATCTCCCGTTCTCAGCTGGTGCAGTTACTGCAGGTTCGTTCGGAGCTGCAACTCCCGGCTGCGTATCATCCGCCACTGCATCGCGAGAATAACACGACAACTTAATGAGCGGAATGTACGCGGGTGAAGAGCGCAAGGGTCCATCGCCGGGCTGTGAAAAGCTTGGTCGGCGGAGCTCTTCTTTTCTGTGTCATGGGGTCTGGCCTGAGGCAAACTCATCCGCAACCGTACACCTTTTTTAAGATCGTGGGGGTGTTCCGGTCCAAAATGCCGGATAGCGCCACTTTTCACTAAAATCCGCATCGCCGCGTCACGAGAAATCTTTGCGTCGCGCGATGATACATATAATCCTCGGAACGGAGATAACAAACTGTGTGCTTTTCAGCGACAGCGAACTTTGTCGGCAGCGCAGCTCTGGGTGCCGTCGGCGTCGCCACCTTGACGAAGGTGAAGCACAGGCGCGAACTGCTTTTCGCATCGCTGCCCGTGCTATTCGCCGTTCATCAGTTTATTGAGGGATTTGTCTGGCTGGGATTGGATGGGACTCTTTCCCCTGCGGTGGCGCACGACATGGGCGCGGCGTTCATGCTTTATGCGCAGGGGCTTTTGCCCTTCTTGCTGCCGCTAAGCGTGCTGCTATTTGAGCCGAACGCGATGAGTCGCAGGCGGATGCTACCATTTCTCGTCCTCGGCGGAGGAACTACGCTCTATATCTTGTGGGCGCTGACGGCGTTCCCATTGCAGCTGTACGTCAGGGGGAACAGCATCGTTTACATCAATCAGGCGACAAATAATACGGCGGTTGCGTCGCTCTATGTGATTGCAACTTGCGGTTCTCTGTTTTTTTCGAAGATTAAGATGATGGTTATCTTCGGCGCTGCAAACCTGGTGATTCTCCTGGTTGTAATGGAGTTCAAGCGGTACGCGTTCACCTCCCTTTGGTGTGCATACGCGGCGGTCGCCAGTGTCATCATTCTCGGCTACTTCTGGAGCAGCCACCGACACCGGCCGTTCCTCTATGCCTAGCCACGAACAATTTGCGGCTCGACGCCCTCGACGGATTTTTATCAGTTGGTTGACGTGCAAGCGGGATGTAACCCCAAGGTAAGCTTTGCCGATGATACCTCCAGTGACAGCGGCTCGGATTTGAGTGCTTCGCCAGCACCGGAGTGAACACGTCGAGGACAATGTTTCCTAAAATCCCCCTGTGAGGCCTCTGCCTTGTCGCGGCCAAGGCCGAGGACTGTACTCAACGCTGGGTTCATGCATTCAATCGTTTACGTGGTCATCTTAACTAGGAAGGGTTTGGAGGGGTTCGATTGTTCCAAAATGACTGCGGGCCTATCCTTATTATTGGTATCGCCGTCGGATGGATTCTTCCCTGGGTGGTGATCAAGCCGGAAAATCCTTGCTACGTCAGGCTGGCTAATACCTGGATCATTCTCAACTCCGGCGGCGGCCCGACTCCCGACAAGCCAGAGGTCGTCCTTGAAACACCGTCCGATCTCAACAGGGTAAATAGCTTCCTTAACTTGCGTGTGGCCGACATCTGGGCCTGCTACAAACTATGGGGCGACAAAGGAGCGCGCTTTCTTACCGAACCGCAAGACAATCACGGCTGGGAGTGGCGCCGCTACATGCGTGATCCCGACGGCTACCTCATCGAGGTCGGCCAATATAATGAAGACAGGGTCTTCTAGTCAAAGAAATCAAGCCCCTACTTCGGCTCCTAGAGCGAGCGGAAGATAGTAGTTTTCCGCTCGGTGCACGGTGTTGCGACGCATAATGTTCTCCAGCGGCGTTCGCAAAACTCTACTCTCAGGCCTGCGCTCAGATTCTCCAAGTGGCTGGTTTGTCGGTAGATGATTTTGGCATGCGAGCGTTCGTTAAACTGATGATTTTCGTACGCCTCCGCGCGGGTGTCGATAACAAGCGGGTTGCACTGATTTCCGTCAACGCAGGGGGGAGCTTCCAGCCGATTGACTGGCAAGGAAGGCTGCTATTGGGGCCGTCCGGTCCATGCCGCCGCTACAGGGAACCAGCATAGCCCCGTTCCGGGCCTGATATTCCGAGAGAATCGTCGGCTTCAGAGCTTCCATCTTTTGGAGGATCCCACCTTTTTCGTGGGCCGGAGCATGAGCCGGGTCTTCCACCGGGTGGGGATGAACTACGAACCCTGATGATCTGTATAGAGAGATCTGGTCCGGATGAGGTGACACCACCAACGAATATCTCTTCAACTCTCCGAGGGTCGCCAAACAGACTATGGTGCCGATGCTCTCCTTCTTGAGGGCTGCTATCCACTCAGATAGTACCGATGCCGCTTCCGATGGAATCAGGAATGGGACCCGGCCACCAAACTTGGAATCATACCGAAGAGGTCTAGCCGCGCATACTAGGCTTTCTGGGATCACCCACAGCAGCGGATTCGCTGCTTGCACGCTCTTACGAATCCAGCTCCGCCACTCCGTCTCAGTCATGCCAGACCCGCGAGAGGTCCTCTGGCCCGTTCTGGTTTCATGCTCACCTGACCTCGCTGACCATTCACCGCGCCGAACCCCGGTCCATGTCCGGATCACCGATTGAACTCACTTTCGGCCCAAAAGATAAAGGTCGGCGCTACCGCCCGGGCGGGCATAGACGATGGTAGAAAGGTCGAGAGAAAAATCGGAGGCGTTCGTATCATACGATTGCGCATATGCGAAAGGGACCGTCAACGCGACCAGAGGCTGCCCAATCAGTCGGCCGTCTTTCCAAGACTGGCGGTAAATCGTAACCTCACTTCGAGAAGCAATGTCGTATAAGAGAGACTTGCCATCGCGTGCAAAACGCCCCCCAAACGTTGTCGCAGGCAATAGAAATGTGCATTTCCTATCGGACAGGGAGACCTCGTAGATTCCCATCTTTTCTCCTCCAAAAACCATGGCAACCAAATACTTACCGCTAGGATCAACGTCAATTACTGCGCCGCAGTGTTCCATGAACTTCTTCACATTCGAACCGTCCACGTTAACGCTCCAAACAGTGGCGATAGAGGAAACCTTTTCGGTGCCACTTACATAGAGTGATTTCTGGTCTAGGCTCCACACAGAATTCATCGGCCCGTTTCCCAAATGAGGAAGCTGATGAAGTCCGCTGCCGTCGGCTGCGACGACGTAGTTTTTTGCGCTTGAGTCGGCTTCCGTCTCGCAAAAAGTTAAATGAGAGCCGTCAGCCGACCAATTTCCCGTCCACAGAGCCCGTCCCGTCGCGATTCTCACTTTGTTGGTCCCGTCAATGTGCGAAACCCAGAGTTCGTTCCGGTCCTTTGCGAGGAGTGCGATGTACATCACGCGCTTGCCGTCTGGCGAGATGATCGGCTGAGTTGCGTTCTCGGACGCGATATCTATCGCTTTCTTGGAATGAACGTCATATGCCGTCAAATACCCAGTGGATTTGCCATTGACGAAGTAAGTCCCGGTTCCTCCCGGCTCTGGCATAGGCGAGAAGTCCGGCCCCGCTCCGAAAGTGACCTGCATCAAACTTCGCTGCTGCAGGTCGTACTTCCAAATGTTCGTGAGCCCGTCTACCGTGCGGCTGAAGAGTACGGTTTTTCCCTTCTCGCCCCATACGACATCAAAGGCATCCCAAGCGAGCCAGGAGACCTGTCCTCCGGACACCTCCCCCAAGTCAATCCCTTTGTGGCTGGTCAGGTTGATCCTACGGAAACGGAAATTGGTTGAAGACCCTTGACGGCTGGCAGCGAGCAAGTCGTTGTTGCCTGGAAACACCAGAAGTGGAAAGAAATCAAGGTTAGTCTCTTCCGGGTGGTACACCGCTTCTTCATTCAGCCCCGATCTGTCGGCGCGGAAGATGTCGGAATTGCCCGACTTTACGTAATAGAGCGCGGAGTCGTCCGGAGAGGAAACGATATAGCTTGCGGAGACGACACGGCGTGGATTGCCTCCGAGTGTGGGGACCGCCAAGATTTCATCGCGACTGAAAGATCTACGGTAATAGATTTCCTGGCCATCGGACGAGAAACCTTCGACAAACTTGTCCCCGTCATCCTTCGTGAGCTGAAGGGGTTCGCCACCGGAAGTAAGCATGAGGAACACTTCCTCGACGCCTCCGCTCGGTGAGACAAACGCCACAGCGTGGCCGTCGGGAGAGAGACGCGCGTAGCGCATCGGTTTGTTCCACTGACTGATTTGTTTAACCTTCGCGGGACCGCTTGGGACATTCGACCGAGGCCAAAACTGATACGCCGCAAATCCTATTGCCAACAGCGCCAGTCCGGCGGTCCAAACGCCATATTGCTTGGCTCGAAGGCTTATCGATGACTGAGCCTCGGTGGTCAACCTGCTCCCGAATCCTTCACCTCTGGTCCCGCCCGAATCCGAGAGGGCCTCCAGGGCAAACGCCAGATCGGTGGTCGACTGAAAACGCCGCTCCGGATTCTTCTCCAGACAGCGATGTACTACCCGCTGCAACGAGAGAGGAAGATTCGGCGCGACCTGCGAAATCTCTTGCGGGTCCTCGTTCAAGATGGCGCTCATGGTCTCCGGCGAAGTCGGCTTCTGAAAAGCGCGCTTGCCAGTCAATATTTCATACAGAATCGCTCCGAATGTAAAAATGTCGGCCCGGGAATCAACCGCCTGTCCCCGCACTTGCTCCGGCGACATATATCCCACTGTCCCCATCACCAAGCCCGGCTCGGTTTCGCCGCCAATCGTCGCACTGGCTGCGGAGCCAGGTTGCGCCTGTGTCAGCTTCGCCAGTCCGAAGTCGAGAATCTTAATGTGTCCATCCTTCGCGAGAAACAGGTTCTCCGGCTTCAGGTCGCGATGTACGATCCCTTTTTCATGCGCCGCCGCCAAACCGTGCGCGATCTGTACCCCATAATCGATCGCTCGCCGCGGCGCGATGCGGGCGCGCGAGATATGCTCGCGCAGCGTTTCCCCTTCCAATAACTCTGAGACGAGATATGGTGCGCCCCCGTGCGTTCCCATCTGATACACGGCTAGAATGTTCGGGTGATTCAGCGCGGCCGCGGCCGTGGCCTCCTGCTCGAAGCGCCGTAAGCGCTCCGGATCAGTAGAAACTACAGCCGGCAATACTTTGACGGCAACATCTCGCCGCAGGCGCAGATCGCGCGCTCGATAGACTTCGCCCATGCCGCCCGCCCCGAGCAGCGATTGAATCTCGTAGTCGCCGAGCCGGGTACGTTTTTCGAGCCTCATGGCCAGTGGTGGGGATTGCAAGAAGCCGGACTGCGCCTGTTTGTCCGCCGCCAGCAAGGATTCCACTTCGTGGCGCAAGGACTGATCGGAGGCGCAGACTTGATCCAGAAAGGCGCGCCGGTTTTCATAATCCATTTGCAGCGCGGCTTCCAGGACGGTTCTGATTTCCTGCCAGCGTTCCCCGGTCATGATGAAACGTTCCTGCTCAACTGACGATACAACCACGCCCGCGCCGAAGCCCACGAACGTTCCACCGTCGCCGCAGAGACCGACAACACTTCCGCAGTTTGCTCGATCGAAAGGCCGCCAAAGAAACGCAACTCTACGATGCGACCTTGCCGCGCATCCATACGAGTTAGTTCTTTGAGGGCATCATCGAGGTTAACGAGATCAATATCCTTCGACGGAAGTTTCAGGGCTTCGTCGAGCGCGAGTTTGTAGCCGCCATCGCGCTTGCGCGAACGATGTCTTCGGGCATAGTCCACGAGGATTTGCCGCATCAGCTGCGCTGACACTGCGAAAAAGTGTTCCCGGTTCTGAAACTCAACCGCATTCTCGACCAGCCGCAGATACGCTTCATTTACAACCGCGGTGCTTTGCAGGGTGTGATCGAAGCGCTCTCGCTGCAAGTAGTTGTGAGCTACCCGCCGAAGTTGGTCGTAGACCAGCGGTATGAGCGAGTCCAGCGCAGCCCGATCGCCTTTTCTCCATCTCGCCAACAGATCTGTGACTTGGTTGGTCGCCTTCTCCGGCAAAGACTTGCTCCTCTTGGGCGGGTCGGGGGCCAAGCCGCAGAATTTGAACGAAGATACCCCGGTTGGGCTGCCAAGTCAATGAAAAGACTGACGTTCGCATGAAAGCACTCCTCACCAGATTTTTTTCCTAAGTTTGTGAGGGAATCTGCGACCGACTTGCGCTTCTCCTCAGTAGCAAGGGAACAAAACACCGAGAGAAACTCTTGGAGGATGTTTATGAAAAACTCAGGAAACAGCTTGCAGGTTGCCAAGCTCGTGCTCATCTTCGCCCTGATTCCGGCGTTGCTACTGCTGAGCGCCGACAGCGCGGCGCAGTCGATGACGAACCCACGGATGCGTGGCATGTCCTCAATGCAGGACCACCACAGTCATCCACAATCGCGACAGACTGTCCCCAGACCCGCCATGGATGAGGCCAGCGGGACAACCTTCACATTCGCTTCCATTGACGTACCAAGTGCCACAAACACGTTAGCCACGGGCATTAACGCTCGCGGAGAAATCGTCGGGATTTACTATGATACTGCAGGCAATTCGCACGGCTTTCAGTTGAAGAGAGGCGCCTTCTCGACCGTGGATGTACCCGGTAGCCTGGTTGGCGTTTCTGGCACGCTGCAGAGCGAAGCTAATGGTATCAACAATGCGGGTGACATCGTCGGTGATTACTATGCTCCACCGGGAGCGCCCGGAGCCCCAGCTTGCACAGCCGCCACGCCGCCCTTCTCTCCCCAGTGCCGGCGAGGATTTCTGTACCGCAGAGGCCAATTTTCTGATGTGCTGGTTCCAGGGAAGGCAGGTTCAGTTCCAAATGCCATAGCGCCGAACGGGACGATCTACGGCTGCGATCACGACGACGACTATTTCACTTCGATGGTTGGTTTTGGCCGGATCGGTCTCGACACCTTTATCACCCTGGACGCCGGCGGCAGCGAACTGAAGAACTCCACGGAATCGGTGCTGGGGTCGATGAACAACGGCGCCACTCCCGATGGATCGATTATTGTAGGCCTCTACGTCGATCCCCCGGACCAAAACGGGCAATACCACGGCTACATCGTCCGCGACGGCGCATTTCAACCGTACGACGTTCCCGGCAGCGCGGCTACGCAGACTTGGGGCATTAATTCCGCAGCGGATTTTGTCGGACTGTATGACGACGCCAATGGCAACGAGCACGGATTCCTGCAGCGTTGGGGCGCGTCTGCTCCCGTGACAATCGACGTTCCGAGTGGCCCGCCGTTCAACGCTGCTCTCACCGATGCCTTCGCCATCAACTCAGCAGGGGTAATCGTCGGACTCTACATCGACGCGAGCGGAAGTCTCCACGGCTATGTCGCGCACCCGCGCCGCGACGAATAGGGCGGGCGACTGCCGGAGTGGCCGATCCTTTGCGCTTTTTGCAGTCATGTTCAATCCCAAAAGCTTTTACATAGGTTTGAGAGTGGAATTGCGGGACCGGAATGTTTTCAACGAGGATGCGATGAAAATCCTGGTTCGGAGTACCTGCGGTAAAGAGTTCGCCGATGACGTATTCAAGCTGTTGTTGCCGAATCGACTGGCGATCGTGGCGGAGGTTGCAGAAGAATGGACAACGCCGGTGGACATACACATGGAGCGTATCGGAGGAATCGTGTTCCGGTCCAGTCGAGTCGCTGCAGGCGCTGGTATGAGCCCGGCTTACTGCTGATCGGAGACGCGGCGCACGCGATGTCGCCCGTCGGCGGCGTCGGAATCAACTATGCGGTGCAGGACGCCGTCGTGGCGGCGAACGTGCTCACCAAGCCTCTGCTCGATGGCCACGTTCCGACCGACCAGCTTCGCACCATTCAACGCAAACGTGAATGGGCGATACGGATTATTCAAGCCTTTCAAACACAGATCCGGAAGCGGGTGATCGCGACGGCGCTTCGGGCTCAGGAGCAAACGATTAAGACGCCAAGTGACTCCAGCAATTGTTCTCACTCGCGGAAACCTCCTAGAAACCTGTACGGAGACGAGTTGTCGACACTGACCGAGGTGGACCGATCCGTTTGCGACAGACCATAAATCCAGTGAGCACTGCTTTCCGTCGGTTGAGACGGAAATCGCTTAAATTGGGGGGGCGTGGCTTGCACCCTGGCAGCTACAGTCAGGTTTCGTCAAAGGTGTAGGTACTCTGACGCCCGTTCCACCGTGGTTTAATCTGACACCTTCCCCGAGATTCCATGCAGCATCGTTTTCTGTATTTACCGTGATTTGTTCCCCCAGATTCGTGTAGTCCCGGGATGGCACGAGGGAAAACAACAATCTTTTCCATGGTCGCTGGCTGGCATGCACTAACTCATGACCTAGTGCCAGTGCAGGAGACAGTTGAGCACCGCCGTTCGCGGCACATCCTAATCCCATATGAGGATCCCAGAAGACTACTGTCTCATTGATGGGGAGCCAACTGAGGGACTGGGGGGTTCCATCGATGCCCTCAGAATTTGTAATGATGAGTACGGCATCGGTGTACGAGTCTGCAAGATCGTTAATCAATGCAGCCATTTCAGGATCCTTGCTAAGGTATGCAATTGCATCCTGGACCGACTGTCGGTCACCGACTGCGCCTATTACTAATCCGCTAGCTAGGTGGTGGTCCGAACAATCACAACCTATCGCAAAAGTGGGCGCCTTTTTATATTGCGTGTAATGGCACTAAAGCCGCTGAGTCCCCTAGGGAGGAAACCCTCGTTGGAATCCGCCGCAAACTCCGTCCATCTGCCTAGAACTCATACCGCAACGCAAACTGCATTACCCGCGGTTGCGTTAACAGGCTCGTATACGCTCCGAAATTGTCCGGTGACTGCGTCAGCGACGTCAGCAGAGCTGACGATCCCACCGACTGGGCATTGAAGCGTGTGAGGTTGGTCACATTAAACACATCCCAGCGGAATTGCAGGCTGTGAGTCTCGCGGTACGGCATTTTCCAGCTCTTATATAAGCTCATGTCCCAGTCAGCGTAGCCGTTCCCACGCAAAACGTTGCGCGATCCAACTCCCCCGGGAAGCGGCAAGGTGAAGTCCTGCTGTGCTGCGACAGGATCGGCAAAAATGTTGACGCTTCCAGCTTTCTTGAAGGTGCCTGTCTTGGGTTTCGCAGTCATCTGCGTGATGGCCGTCAGGAACCAGTCTGTCGGCCAGCGCTGGCCACCATCCACGCTGAAGGGGAATCCGCTGGTGTAGCGAGCGACTCCAGAAGTCGACCAGCCGCCGATGAAAGCGTCCAACAAGCCACTGGCGCCGCCGACAAAGGCGCGACCTTTGCCCACGGGCAGCTCCGCAACCCAGTTGAGGTTGAACTGATGGGTGGAATCAAAATCCGACACCGCGCGGGCCAGATTGGGGGAAAAGGCATTGGCGATGCGGGTTCCGACCAGGCCGACGTTCTGGTAGCCATACACGGAAAACCCGACCCGTGACGCCGCCGACGTGATGTCGATGGACTTCGAATAGGTATAGTTCAAGTCAAACTGAAGTCCATAGCTGACCTGTTTCCTCAGGTTGACTTGCAGCGCGTGGTAGCTGGAACTGCCAATCGAACTCCATCCGTACGTGGAAAACGCCTGATTGTTCAGATAATTTCCAATCCCTCCTCCAAACGGTGAACCAATTGTTCCGGCTCCCGAGGCGGTACAACCTGGTTTGGCGCAAAACGTGTAGTAGTGGCCCTGGTCATCTCCCAGTCCCTCATACACGTCAACATCCGCCAGTCCAACAATCTCGTCGCCGATCACCGATAGACCCGGGTTGTAATAGAGATTAAATACTTCCTGAATTAGACTATCCGTGGGATTGTTCGAAGGCACAATGCCGGTTTGAAAATTGTCCGAATAATGATTTGCGCCCGCCGGCAGTTTAGGCAGCATGTCGACCCAGTATTGGGCAGTGGGACCGAGGTCTGACGCCTTGAGGTTGCTAATCTGCGCGGGCGTGATCACAGCCTGGTAGTAGTTTGTTTGATTCCCGCCATTGTTGGCCAGCGCAAACTGCCTTGCTTTGTTAGACAAGGCCGATGCCGCAGTGTAGTAGTCGATTCCCGAGATTGGATCCTTAATATTCAGTGGCTGAGTCAGATCGCGTTGCGTGAGCAGATCGCGTCCGAAACGGCCTACATACGATACCTGCACTGAGAACCTGTGGGGCAGTTCGCGTCCGACCGAAAAATCGGCCGTATAGGCATGCGGCGTTTTCAGCGTGTTGTCAGTGCCCCACAAATTGGCCTCAGAGTTAAACGGAATTGTCTGCGGGAAGCGGGGCGGCGGCGGGTCTTGCAGGAATTTAAAGCCATCGTAGTTATATGCCGGAATCGCATTGATGCCTGTGATTCGAGGCAGGTTCTCCGCGCTGGTTTCACCAAACGTGCAGCAAGGATTCTGGAGCGTGGTAGAGAAACCGGCGGAGCCGATCTGATCGAAGCTGTTGATGAGCGCGAATCCCGCGCGATCGTACACGCGGCTGAAGCCCGCTCGGATCACGGTCCTGTCGTTGTCGCCAAAGAGCGTCTTCAGCGGACCTGAATGAAATCGCGGCGAGTAGGCAATCGAGATTCGCGGCGACCAGTCCGTTTTTTCCAGGGGATAAAACCCCGCCGCGTTGTTCGCTGGACCACTCGGGCTGAAACTGAGCGACGGCATTGCGTCGTAGCCAATACCCTGGTTCATGTTCCTCACGTTCTGCGCGAACTGCGTTCCCAGGCCGAATGTGGTCGCTGCCTGGAAACCGTTGGTCTCCCACGGCGCAGGAAAGAACGACCAGCGCAGGCCGTAGGTCAGCGTGAGATTCGGTTTGATACGCCAGTTGTCCTGGCCGTAAAACTCATACGAATTGAGGCCATAGCGTCGGTCAACGGGGGCGCCACAAGTTCCACCAGGACACGCTACTCCAGGCACCACGACGCCGCTGCGATCCAGGTTGTAGTTCGCGACTACATCCGAGATCATTCCGTACAGGGACAACAAAGGACGATCGTACTGGGTTGCGGTCTGTGGCTCAGGCCCACTAATCCCTGGGTGAGCGGTGACGTTCGTCGGATCGAGCGTGCTGGTTACGGTGCCTGCAAAACCAATCGGCGAGGTCCAGTTCGTTGTCCCAAGGGCCAGAGTATTGGAGTGTAAGAAGCTGGTACGCGGGTTTCGGGCAATTTTTATCGACGTTCCAAACTGAAACGAGTGTGTCCCCCTAGTCCAGGTAAAGTCGTCGACAAAGTTGTGCAACGGCAACTGGAAACTGTGACTGAAATTTATCCCCTGGTCCAAGCCCAGGAACTCGTTCCACTGCTGGTCGGTGTTGCCCAAAACCCCAAAGCTTTGCCGGGTGAATCCCCAGTGAAAGGAGTTGACCATGGTTGGGCCGAGAACGACGATGTATCCCAAAGCAAAACCCTTGCTGTGGTCGGCAATGGTTTGCATTGCAGCACTCGGGTCTAATTCACCAGGCAATGTCTGGTACTTACCCGGCAAGAAGGGAGCTCCGGGATTGCGCAAATCATTCAAATTCCAGCGCCAAAACAGATTGTGCTTGCCATTCGCGGTGAGGTGGTAATCGAGACGCGCTATGAACACGTCATTATCAAGCTTGGTGGGTGCGCGGAAAACATAGCCCGCATAATTCAACTTATCTCCCGCCGAAAGATCATTGGTCGGTGTCTGACCCGTGCAGAAAGTCCGGTCGAGATAACCGGTGTGATTGATCGGGTCGAGCATTGCCCGATCAATCCCGATGCGATTAGGGTCAAGCAGCTGAAGCTGCGCGGGACCCCAGCTCGTGGTTCCAGTGCCGTCCCCGTTCACATACTGGAAGATCCCCTGGCAAAGTGTCGGCGTGGGAATCACCCGTTCGGCGCGTTGCTGCTCCCGTTCGCGGGTGCCCTCATAGTTGACAAAGAAGAACAGCCGGTCTTTTTGAATCGGTCCCCCGACCGCTGCACCGAAAATATTGCGGTTCAGCTGCAGGGGCTTGTTCGGCAACCCTATACTCAGTTCCGATTGCTTGACGAGATAGTCATTGGCGCTGGTGATTGTATTCCGGATGTCTTCGTATAGCGCTCCGTGAAACACGTTTGTGCCGCTCCTGGTCACCAGCGCGACTTGTGCGCCGGAACCCTGTCCCTGGTCAGCCCCATAATTCGTCGTGGTTACGCGGAATTCCTGAACCGAATCCTGGGTCACGGGAAGCACTGACGTAAAGGCATATCCATTGGACTGGTCGTTCACATCGACGTTGTCGAGTGTGACATTGCTCTGATCGCTTCGTGCTCCATTCACAGCGCCATTGCGCGTGTCCTGGTCCTTGTCCCCGATGCGATTGCCCGTGTACGCAACTCCGGCTTGCAAGCTCAGCAGATCGGGAACATTCCGGCCCTCCAGAGGAATATCCTGCACCTGGGTTTGGTTGAAGGAATTGCCGAGGGACGCATCGACCAAGTTAATGGCCGGGGCCTCTGACGTCACGGTCAGAGTTTCGGTCGCCGCGCCAACCTTCAGTTGAACATTGGCCGTCGCTGGCGTATTCACAAGCAGGACAAGACTCCTCTGTTCATAACCGCGAAAGCCAGCTGCCTTTACTGTCAGGGTGTAGCTTCCTGGAGGGACAAGAAGGAACTGGTACTCGCCTTGATTTCCGGTGGTCACCGTGCGCTCGGTCCGTGATTCCGCGTTGGCGAGAACAACGTTCGCACCCGTGACGGCGTTCCCGTCGGGATCCGTCACCGTACCTCGCAGCGAAGTGGTCGCTTGCGTCCATGCCATGCTTGCCGCGAGCAGCATCACGACCAGCACACTGGTCATGCGCTTCCACGAAGACGTGCAAAGCACTACAGCAACGGATCCGGAACAGATCATGTGTGCCTCCAAATTCTGGTTCCGAGCTTTAGGCTCGCCGAAGCGAGAAAGAACATTACTAGAATTGCGGAAGGTTAGAACGACAGCACGGTGCTGTCAAGACAGAAGTTCTGACAGAAGTTCTGATCTGACAGAAGTTCTGATCGACTTTCCTGTCGCGACGCCCCTGGCTTCTGCAGCGCTCGCCCAATATCCTAATGATTCCTGGCACGTCTTCCCTCGAGCATCTTCGTGAGAATCTTCAGTCTTCGATGCTTCAGGTTCCCTCTGAAGTGATGGCCGATCTCGACGCGCTCGGCGGAAATGCCTGAAATGGGAGCGGATATGGTTGGGCGATGCTCGTCGGCCAGATCGCCAAGGCCTAGGTGAACCCGAGAATTCACGTTCTACATCGATGCTTCCTGAATAGGTGCGGGGGCGACTCTCGCCTCGACGGTTTTCATAACCTCTAGAATCATTTGTACGACCGCCGCATCGCCGATCACGGTATTGATCATGGTGTGGTAAACCGGGCGGTCAGGCCATTCGACGTGGAAATACTTCTGGATGAAATCGTCCCGTTCCCGATCAACGGTATCCACGAGTTGTTCGGCTTCCTTCTCGCTCTTGCCCCGAGCTAGCCTTCGTGTGCAACTGAAAAACACCAAAGTGAAGGTATTTGAGCTAGCACCGCCGGCGACACAAACCGAACTCTTGGGTGACTTTAATTCTGAAGACAGGAAAGGCGTTTCTATCATGAAAGTGGAAGACATGGTTAAAGTCGCCGTCAAAGGAATGCAAGCCGATCGATTTGAAATACGTCCAGGGCAGGCGAATCAGCTCAAAATGATGAGTCGCGTGGCGCCTGGATTTATTTTGAAACAAATGAGCCGATCGGTCGACCGTATG
>Ga0210409_10002737_pt1 | contig 20557 bp, 14 predicted proteins | sample IncBWH17MmetaG_FD_161649 | JGI IMG/M metagenome (GOLD analysis project Ga0210409, IMG submission 161649) | Forest soil microbial communities from Barre Woods Harvard Forest LTER site, Petersham, Massachusetts, United States - Inc-BW-H-17-M | ecosystem: Environmental > Terrestrial > Soil >...
CAACTTTGACTTCACGCCGGCTCGCACGTTTAGCGAGTACAGCTGGCAGCTGCTGGATCAGGCTGGCAAGGCTGTGAAACATGGCACGATCAACGGCGACAAGAAATACCAGTCCGTTTCCTTACCGGTTATCGGCGGTGTGGAGAGTGCCGGCAAGTACAATCTGGTCTTCTTTGGCGATGCCGATGGCAACGGTCAAACGGCATACGAGAAGGATGTTCAACGGCTGACATTTACGGTTGAATTTCTAAACTAGATGAAAGAGTATTAGGCTCCGTTTTAACTCCTTGAGGTGTCCCCAATGCTCGAAGCAATTCACATTCCCTTTCGCTACCACGCAGGTGGTCACGCTCTAAGCGGAGTATTTCACAGACCCATCTGCCACGTTATCGAAGCGCAGGCATCCGTCAACTTGCCTTCGATCGGCGGGTTCGCTCGGGCACAAGTAGAGAACTTTCACGCGCATCACTTTGTGTCTTTCAAATCTGCTCACACACACGCCTCGGGAAGTAAGCAAGATGAAGACATCATCACCATAAATGCCACGAGTGTGGTCGAAGGACTCAACATTTTGGGAGTCGTGACCGCGGATCGCGTTGTGTCGCGTGTAACCTCAGAGTACGACCGCAGGAGAGACGGGAACATCAACGGCAACAACAAAGAAGGGCATATCGTCGCCTTGGGCAGCGAGTTCCACAACCTTCGCATTGCGGGGCATCCTGTAGCTATAAAACTTCGCCACAATTTGCTCCTCCAGAGCAAGACATTCCGCGAGCTTCAGGCTAAGCTTGAACCCGATAAGGGCCCTGGAAAAGAAGAAGACATCTATGGAGAGGTTGTGCTGTGTTCTCTGGTCCAGGATATAGAGCTTGGGGATTTGCAAGGAGTGGAACGAATCGGACGGAACGTCCTCAAGATCAAGCATTTCGGCACCATCTCGTTCGCCGAGGTATTGGCAACGGCGGGAGACCGAACTCTGACGATGATGCGGGTTCACCTGGGCTCACCCGACGGGGGTTTGCTGGTGGTAGCGGAATCCTGCAGCAACGGCCGCCCGTGGCCGCCCGCACCTTAATAACATTCCCACTAGTTTTCTTTTTTTGCTTACTCCTGACAGGTTCCTGCGTGAGCGGTTGCGCGAAAAGGCAGCCGCCAGACGTGGTGTTTGCGGATGTGCGCCAGAAGATGCAGCACGGAGACCTCGACAGAGCCCTTCAAGACGTAGATGCTGCTTATCGTGAGTACTCCGGCAAGAATGCCGAATGGGCCTGTAATTTCCGCATATTGAAAGCACAGGTTCTCATCCATCGCGGGGCAATCTCTGAAGCCCAGCAACTCCTCGATGAAGATATCCCAACAACATTGGTGACCTCAGAGGCTGCGACGCGAAGGAAAATGGTTCAGGGCATCGTGCACGACCTGGATCAACAGTACGACGCAGCGGAAATAGATTTTCTCGACGCCGAGAAACTTGCTCGCTCATATCAACCTGGTCTGCTGGGGGATGTCCAGCAGGCGAAGGGTGGACTAGAAACTGAACGGCGGAACTTCATTGAGGCAGACAGATCCTTCAGGTCCGCTCTTGCGATAGCTCGTCAGCGGGATTTCGCTTACGGAGAGGCAAATGCGCTGGGCGGGCTAGGTAATCTTGCAATGAAACAGGGAAGGTTCGATCAGGCCATCGATTTCTTCAATGGGGCCTTGAAGTTGGCGAGACTCTTGAACATGCAATCACTGGTAGCTAGGGCTCTAGGGAACATGGGATGGAGTTACTTCGAGTTGGGAGACTACGAGAACGCTCTCTCTTTCTATCAGAAAGGCATGGAATTCTCGTTGAAAAGTGGGCTCGTAGCGGATCGAGTCTATTGGCTTACCGAAGTTGCGAGACCACAGTTTGCCTTGCGGAACTACGCGGCCGCACAAAGTGTCTTGCGAGACGCCTTGACGCTTGCGCGACAACAGGATGACAAAAGAATCCTTACGGAATGCCTGAATCAGCTTTCCCTGGTTGCGCTGGGAACAGGGCAGCCCGAGGTTGCTCAGAAATATAACCAGGAAGCGATGGATATCGAGCGCGCGGGTGTCGACCAGTATGGAATCCTAGACACGAAGATGCTCAACGCTCGGATCAGTGCTGCCCATCGTGAATTTGAGCAGGCCGAATCGCTCTTTCAGGCGATCATTGCTGATCCTAAATCCGATCAGGCGTCGCGATGGGAGGCGCAAGCGCATTTGGCCAAGGTGTATGAGGATGAGAATCAGCCAGCGAAGGCTGAGCACGAGTTCACTCATTCTCTAGAGACTATCCAGACTGCTCGAGCTTCTATTACCGACGAGGAGCTTCGACTGTCCTTCTTGTCCAGCAGCATCTCCTTTTATGGTGATTACATTGACTTCCTGATCTCTCAAGGCAGACCCGACGACGCACTAAGAGTGGCCGAGCAAAGCCGGGCTGGGACCCTTGAGGAAGGCCTGAGCGGCAGTATAAGAACCATCAAATCCTCTACGAGGAAGTTTCAGCCTCAAGAAATTTCCCAACACTTGAGAGCGACGCTACTGTTCTACTGGCTGGGCGAAGAGCACTCCTATCTATGGGCTGTCACCCCGATGAAGACGACTTGCATTACGCTGCCAGCAGGTTCGGAAATCGACTCGGCGGTCAAGACATATCGCGACGCGGTTGCAGAGTCGAATGATGTGGCTGAGACAGGACAAGCCGCTGGCGAGAAACTTTACGCGATGCTTGTGGCTCCGGCGCAGAAGCTTATCCCGCACAATTCCCGGGTGATTCTGTTACCCGACGGCAGCCTGTATTCGCTGAATTTTGAGACTTTAATTGTCCCGGGAGCGAAGCCACACTTCTGGATTGAAGACGTCACCCTGACCACGGCTAGTTCGCTCTCTTTGCTCGCTTCCGGTGTCAGCCGGCCGGCCCCCAAGCAGAAGAATTTGCTATTGGTGGGAGACGCGTTGAAAGCTAGCGATGAGTTCGACCCCCTGCCCCAGGCTGAAGACGAAATGCTAGATGTCGAGCACTACTTTCCGGAAGCGAGCCGCACGGTTTTGAGGCGCGAGCAGGCTACGCCTGCCGCCTACCTCGCGAGCAACCCCGAGCACTACGCCTACCTCCACTTCGTGACTCACGGGACAGCAAGCCGCGCGCAGCCTCTGGAATCCGCGGTCATCCTGAGCAAGGAACCGGGGAGCGATACTTACAAGCTCTACGCCAGGGACATCGTCACGCGTCATTTGAACGCAGAATTGGTGACGATTTCTGCTTGCAATGGTTCGGGAACGCGCGCGTATTCTGGCGAGGGTTTGGTTGGGCTGTCGTGGGCGTTTCTACGCGCTGGCGCTCATAACGTCGTAGGCGCGTTATGGGAGGTCAGCAATGCTCCGTCCACGGGCCAGCTTATGGACGCTTTCTACAATGGGCTCAGCCGCGGCGAGGATCCCGCCACTGCCTTGCGCGAGGCCAAACTTTCCTTCTTGCGTTCAACGGATTCCAAATCTGTTTTCAGGAAGCCCTACTACTGGGCGCCATTCCAGCTTTACGCCGGTTCCTGAAATACCAACGCCTCAAATCTTGCTAGCTCAGAAGTGGGTAGTTCGCCAGCCGAAGATGGCGAGAGCGTGAAACGATTTCGCCCTGTTGGGCACTACTTAGGGTCCAGCAATTTTTTTGCGAGGGGTGGTTTGGTGAATCTAGATCATTGCAATCTTGCTACAGAGGAACAAAACTCAGTCGTAGTTGCGCAGAGCCTGAATGTTAATCATACCGGTCCGAGAATCGAACGCTGCGAATTTGAGCAACTGCTGCAACGCGCGATGGAAATCCTCAACGCTCGCGACCTCAAGGCGCAACTAAGGACTGCTGCATCGACTTCGGCCGTTTGATCCACTCATAAAGGACGCGGGCGGTGCATCAGGTACGCGCCGCTCACCGTCCTATTTTTGATTCCGCGCAAATAATTCTACGCAGTCGACTGAAGCTCAGGGTTTTCGCGTCACCATGCGACAGAGTTCAAGACGTCAGATCTCAAGACGTCAGAGCTTGGAGCAGGTTTTGTCCGTTGGGAGTGCCGAGTCCTGTGCAGGCGTCCCAACCGGCGCCGGCTTTGTAGTCGCCATTGTTGCCTTGCGTGATGTCGCGAAACGTGGCGTTGGCGGGTGCGGCGTAGAGCAGGGGATTGATGAAGCCAGCGGGTTTGCCGAGGCCTTGATTGATACGAGCGATCAGGCCGGCCCACAGAGGCGCTACAGCGCTGGTGCCGCCAACTGGAGGAAGTCCCTGCGCGGGATCGGGGAAGCTTGTGCCATCGCAAATGATGCGGTAGCCGGACGCGGGAGCGGCATCGCCGGCAACATCCGGTACGCCGCGCATCACTGGGCCGGCAGGATCGGCGGCCGGAGGGACTCCGGCCTTTTGTTGATAGCTGGGCAGCGCGAAGACGCGGCTTACGCCGCCGCCGGTGCCGTCATTTTTTCCGTCGTCCCAAACGACTTCTTTCGTGATGGCTGTGCTGGAGGCGGTCAATTGAGTGCCGCCGCAGGCGAGCACGAAGGGATCCGAAGCGGGGAAGTCCACGTGAGCTTTGCCGTCCCAGTTGGGATCGTTGGAGGCGAAATCAGCGGAGCCACTGTCGCCGGCTGCGACGCAGACGGTTAGGCCAAGACTTGCTGCGGATTGAAGAAGCTGGTCGAATTCGTTTTGGAACTGCGTGGTGGCGGAGTCTTCTGGGCCGCCCCAGCTGATCGAAACGATGTTGGGTTTGTTGACGGTGTCGGAGATGATGGCGTTCATCACGCCGAGAAAACTTTGGTCGGTGGCATCCGGGGCGAAGTAGACGACGATTTTTGCGCCCGGAGCGATGGAGCCGGACACTTCGATATCGAGCATCACTTCGACATCGGGATTGTTGGGATCGAGCGCGTTGGTGCCGGGGCTGTTTGTTCCGCCGTTCGGATAAGTGGCTGCGGTGACGTTTGGCGGTTTGGCGATGCCGAGATTATGGAAGTACGTTGTCAATTCCGCTGGGTGAAAACCACCGCCGAGTTCGAGAATGGCGATGGTTTGGCCGGTGCCGTCGAGATTTTTTGGAAAATTGTAGAGCGAGGCGAGCTGCGGCGGCGTGAATCCGGCTGGGATCGAAGCTGACGCGGTCGACCTGCCGGCAGCCGCGCCAACGCCCGCCGCGCGAGCTGTGCCGTGGCTGATGCGGAAGTGCGGCTTAGCGAAAGGGCGATTGTCGAGCCCGATGACGCTGGTCACGATGCCTTGCAAATTCTCGGGGATGAGAATGTCGCCCTCTCGGCCGCGATAGGCTACGTCGCCGGACTTGTACATTTTGAGGTCGACGCCGAAGGCTTTGCTGTAGGCGGGAGCGGTGCCGGAGAGCGTGACGGTACGCTGGCTGGCGTTTGTGTCCGTGACGCGCAAGCCGTTTTCTTTGGCGAAGGCTTCGACTTTCGCGATGTCGGCCGGGTCGGCGCCGTGTTTAGCGGCGTGTTCTTCGCGCGTCATGTAGGTGCGGTCGGCGGGCTTCTGTTTGCACTGGGCTTCGATGGAGGGAAGTTCGTTGCGGCGGCGCACGGTGACCGTGACGCGGAATTCCGCGCTGGGCACTTCCCCGACGATTTCGGCATTGGGCAGACGATGCTTTGTGCTGCCAGCTAGCTTGGTTTGTTTTTGTCCTGCGTTCATGATTTGAAGCTCCTTTCTTGTTATCGATTCCCTGAAACTTTTTACTTGGCCTTTTCAGTTGCCGTTACTTGCTGGATGCTTCCACTCCGCGGACTGGCGGCGGGTTCCCGGACAAACGCAAATTGATGAGGTTATTAAGCATGTCGAACCAGAACGGCGCGCCCAAGACGATGGCGAAGGAAGTAAGCAGAATGCCCAGCACTTTCAAAGCTCCCGCGCCGAAGGCGCTTGGCAAGGCTCGGACGTCATGCGCGTTTTGCGACCATCCGATGGGCGGCGTATTTGCTTCGCGAATTTCTCCGGTAACCTGTTGTAAAGAACCCTCTGGTGAACTGATGTAATCGGCTGGAGTTGTAGATTGAACCTTTTTCACGGCCTGTGCAACCACCGCGCTGCTGAGGGCCTGGTCGCTCCATAGTTCTTTGACGATCATCAGCGTGTCGGCGTTTACGGCCGCGCAGAGGAGGAGTCCGGCGGCGAAGATAATTTTTTGGGCCATGCGTTTGTACCAGCCGGTTACGCGGGCCATGGTGTCGTCGAACCAGTGTTCGACCTTGAGGCGGGCTGCGTCGACATCGCCGCCCGCGGAGTTGATCATGTTGAGGAGCGTGGTGCGCAGCTTGGCGTCGGGGATTTGCGCGACGCCCTCGAGCAAAGACTGGATCGTGCGGGGCTGCGTGGCGTCCGCGGGAGCGACGATGTCGAAGAGAGCGGCGGCGAACATGCGCGCGGAGATGTAGGACGGCTTCTGCCCTTCGGGCGCGGTGCCCTGAATTAACGGATGAGCGAAGAGTTTTGCCGTGTAGTCGTTCGGCCCGTTCTTGAGCATGTTGCGGACGCCGCTTTCGAGCGTCTTGGCGCGAAGAGAGAACACGGCGGCAATGACTTCTTTGACGCCGGAGCAACCGATACTGAGAACCAGGTAAATCAGAGTTAGGCCGACGATGACTTCGAGGACTTGCGATCCGAACACGTATGCCTCCTTGCCTGCGAGGATTAACCACGGTTGGTTTGCCGGGGTTGTGCTGCCACGGCTAGTCTGCCGTTGTTAGCCCGCCGGAGTAATCGCGCCACGATTCGAACGTTTCCATTCCGCCACCCCCGCCTGGGATCCATCCTTGACTAGAGACTTTGGGCGACTATGCTGTTATGCAAATAGTGGCTCGAGACGATGAAACGTTTCGCGGGTCCGAAGTCACTACCTGCAGAGAACCAGCCAAAACTCTGAAATGCGCGGGGGTGTGTATGTCAGCCGGGTTGGACAGCCTGAAACATATTGTTGTGCTCATGATGGAGAACCGGTCGTTTGACCACATGCTGGGCGCGCTCCGGCAAAAATATCCCAAGATTAACGGGCTTACAGGGAACGAGTCGAATCCCGATACGAACGGGGCGATCGTCAAGGTTCAGCCAAACGCGCAATTTCAGAGCCAGCTTGATCCGGATCCGGATCACCACTTTCCGGGCGTGGATCTGCAAATTTTTGGCGGGGCGCCGCCTGGGCCGGACCGTGTGGCGAATATGCAGGGATTTGTAAAAGACTATTTTTCGCAGACGAAGGACGTCAATCGTTCGCACGACATTATGAATTACTTCACGCCGGACAAATTACCCGTGCTGACAACGCTAGCCACGGAGTTCGCGGTCTTTAATGGCTGGTTTTCGTCAATTCCGGGGCCGACGATTTGCAACCGCGCCTTCGCGCACTACGGAACTTCGTTTGGCCAAGTGGGGATGGATATTTTCTACATTTTAGACAATACGATCGCAAGCATCTACGAGCGCATGATTCAGGCCGGACACACTGCGAAGATTTACTACTACGATCAGCCGAGCTCGACGATGGAGATCGTGAATCTGCTGAAGAATCAGCCGCAGATTTTCGCTACTTTTGATCAGTTCATCGGCGACTGCTCCGGGAACACGCTTCCGGAGTACAGCTTTATCGAGCCTTGCTACAACGATCATCCGGGCGCAGACGGCGGCCAAGTCCTCGCGTCCGACCAGCACCCGGACCACAACGTACGCGAGGGCGAGCGTTTCATAGGCAGCGTGTACAACGCCATTCGAACGAATCCCGCTCTATGGCAGAGCACAGCGCTGCTGGTTGTGTATGACGAGCACGGCGGAATTTATGATCATGTCGTCCCGCCTGCGTGCACTCCGGATGGATACACGGCCTCTGCCGACGCCACTGGAACCGGGGCACCCTTCGCATTTGATCGTCTCGGCATCCGTGTTCCGGCCGTTCTCATCTCTCCCTGGATTCCTCGCGGCACCGTTGTGACTGGAACCGAGGATCCCGTGAATGCGCAGATTTTCGAACACGCTTCAATTCCTGGAACTGTGACGAACTTTTTTCTCAAAGGCGACGCCAAGCGCACCGTTCGGGAACAGCAGGCCAAAACTTTTCTGGGACTTTTGACCGACCAGATGCGCCCTGACGATGACTGCGTGGTCTTCAACAATCTTCAATAGCGGAGAGGAAAAATATGGCGCCCAAAGTAATCAACGTTCCGAAGACAGATCCCGGTGCATACAACCCCAACCGTCCTGCGGGGCTCTTGTTGCGATCCCAGGCTTTGCACATGCGCGAGGCGTTGATCAAGCATGTGCATGAGCTGACCACCTTGCTCAACATCGACATGAAATCGCTGAAAACGGAAGCCGATGTGAGCGCGTACGTTCACAAAGCCACAGCTTTTCTCCACACACACGCCGGAAAGCCTGTGAAAAAGTGAAAGAGGTTCTTATGTCCCGCGCCGCCATAGTTCTTCTGCTGATTGCTCTTGCCGCGACTGCGATGAGTGCGCAACAGCCCGCTGCGCCTGCGGATACCGGGCCTGACAATCCCTCAGAACTTTACAAGCTGCAGCACAGCTGTTTCGACCTCAAAGGACTTATTGATTGTGGACAGGAGCTTTTCACCGGGCAACCTGTGCACATTGCCGTCGGCAGCATTGCTCCGCAAAATGGCTTTGGGGTCGGGCTTGCCTACGTGGGCCACAAAACTACGGAAAATTGGCGCATCACATGGGATTCGGACGCGGTCGCATCCGATAACGAATCCTGGCGCGCGGGCGTTTATCTAAAACTTGTGAATACGCACGAGAAAGCCCCCACCGTCGAGTTTGGCACCAAGGGCCGCAACTTGAAGCCCAATCTCACCGCTCTACCTGAGCGGCCGGTCATCAATGTCTACGCCCAGACGATCACCCTAAATAAGCTCACCTACTTTGGATTGGGGCCGAACACAACCGAAGCGGGCCGCTCGTTTTATGGCATGCGGCAGACGATTGTAGGCGCGAGCGTAATCAAGCCTTTTTACGCGAAGCTGAGCGCAGCCTTCTACGCCGAACTGAACGGACGATTCGTGGATATTTTCCCGAGCCTCGGCCAGCCGAGCCCTACCATTAGCGCGCTCTACACGGAAGCCACCGCGCCCGGACTAGCGAACCAGGCTGGCACTTTGCAACTTGGCGAGGGTGTCCGTATGCGACCGGTGCTGCTGAATGATTTTGTTCACCTGGACTACAACCTGAACTACCAGCAATACGTCGCGCCCGGAAACTCGACGTTCTCCTTTCAGCGACTGACCACGGATTTATCACATCAGTTCGCCATCTACAGAAAGACCACCCGTTTCATCGTACCGAGAGATACCAACGGGCCGGACGAGTGCTCCATAGATAGAGACTCAGAAAACGCAGAATGCTCCGTCGACAAATTCGCGCAACACCACGAATGTCTCACCGCGCAGGGCGCGACGAGCTCCGAGTGCAAAGAACTTAGCCGGGATCTTCAGGGCAGTTTTGGCGTGCGAGTTTATTCGGCGCTTTCGATGACGCCCGGAGGCGACATCGTGCCGTTTTACTTTCAGCCAACGCTCGGCGGCTCTGATATCAACGGCAACCAATCCTTGAGCAGCTATCAGGATTATCGCTTTCGTGCGCCGAATGTCCTCCTGATTCGCGAGAGCTTCGAGCACTCTATCGGCAGCTTGCCGCTGGGCTTTACTTTTATGGTTGACGAGGGAAAAGTGGCGCTCACCCGGGGCGGGCTTGGATCCAGCCCCTGGCTGCACAGCTTTTCCACGGGTTTAACTCTTCGCGCGGGAGGCTTCCCGCAGGTGTACCTACTGTTTTCGTGGGGAGGCAGCGAGGGCACACACACCATCGCGAACGTTAACAACTCGCTGCTGGGCGGATCTGCGCGGCCTTCTTTGTTCTAACAAAACGTGCGCTCGGCCGACTACAGAATTATGGGACCCTAGCCGCTTTGCAGAGCACTGGTGTCAGTTCGTCGCGGCCGACATATCGCGCGCTTCCTCTTCTGAATAGCCAAGATCTCGCAGAACTTCGCAAGTATGTTCGCCAAGCAACGGTGGTGGCAGGCGGTAACTGACCGGCGTCTCCGAAAACTTAATTGGATTCCCGATGCTGCGGGCCATCCCCAATGCTGGATGCTCGAGTTGCACAATCATGTTGCGGGCTAGCGTCTGCGCGTCGTTCACGGCCTCTTCGACAGTGTTGATGGGAGCGGCAGGAATCTGCGCGGCTGCCAGTTGTTCGAGCCAAGCGCTCGCGGCCTGGCCATCAAACATCTTTTGCAGTAGCGGAATCAGTTCGACGCGATTCTTGATCCGCAGCGCATTTGTCCGGAATCTCTCATCATGGCCGACGCCGTTCTCCATTCCCATCATACGCACAAACTTCTTCCACAGCGCTTCCGTCCCCACCCCTACAACAAAGCCCCGGCCATCCGCGCCGCGAAACACCTCGTAGGGCACAATGCTTGGATGGGCGTTGCCCCAGCGTTTTGGCGAAGCTCTCGCATTCAAGTAGCTGCTTCCGACATTCGCGAGCCATGTCAATTGTGAATCGAGCAGCGCCATATCCAAAAATTGCCCACGGCCCGTTTTTTCGCGCGCATAGAGGGCCGCCAAAATTCCCACGGCCGAGTACATGCCACAGGTCATGTCCGCGATCGCAATCGGATAGCGCATCGGGCCGCCGTCGGGCTCGCCCGTAAAGCTCATCACGCCAGCCTCAGCTTGCGCGAGAATGTCATAGCCAGGCCGGCCTGCTTTCGGTCCCGTAAAGCCGTAGCCTGTGATACTGCAGTAGATAAGGCGGGGATTTTTCTCACACAGTGTTTGCGCGTCGATCCCACGCTTCTTCAAAGAAGCCAAGGAGGGTTGATTGCAAATAAAAATATCGGAAGCGGAGATCAGCTTCCGCAGCGCCTCCGCTCCCCGCGGATGATCGTAGTTCAACGCAACCGATCGCTTGTTGCGGTTCGCTCCCAGAAAATAGGCCGATTCGCTGCCAACAAACGGCGGTCCCCAGCCTCGCGATTGGTCGCCCACTCCCGGCCGCTCGATTTTAATGACATCCGCGCCGAAATCCCCGAGCAGCATCGCGCAGTAAGGACCCGCAAGCGCTTCGCTCAATTCGACCACGCGGACATCATCCAAGATGTTTTTCTCGGACACGGTGCGTGATTATAGCCGACATCCGCGCCATTCCCGTTTCGGCACTGCCGATTCTCGGCACACCGCTTCCTGGGCTCTTTTTTCTCCGCAACCTCCATCAAAATTTTGAATTCATTGCAAAATCAAAATATCCTTGAAAAGTTTTTCACCACAAATCGTTCCAAACATTACTTTTGTCTTGACACTTCTCTCAACCGGACGCTAGCCTACGGCCACTGATACAACTGGGGGAATGTCCTGGGGACTGTTAACATTTGTTCATATTCGCGGCTTCGCGTAAAGATTGTTTCCGCAGTATGTGCCACGACCCTGCATCGAGTTTTTCCTTTGCTTGAGTGTTCTGGTCCAGCACAGTATTGGAACCAACAGCTGTTGAGACTTTTTTCGCCGCCACGCGTGATGACACATTTTGGGCCAGGGCCGCGCAATCGTCGTAAACAGGGTTTGTCGAAAGGGGTGTCACTCATGAGGTTCAGAATACTTTTTCTGTTGTTGGTCTGTACGATCGCGCTTTCCGTTTCTCCGGCACTCTACGGACAGGCCGCTGGCAGTTTTTCGGGCACTGTCACGGACAAATCCGGCTCGGCCATCACGGGGGCCACAGTTACTGCCACCTCACAAGGCACCGGCGTCTCACGGCAGGCGAAAACGGACGAAACCGGACACTACCTTATTCCATTGCTACCGGCGTCAATCTTTACCGTGCGAGTCGAGTTTCAGGGTTTTCAGAGCGCCGAGAACAAGGATGTGCGCCTGCAAGTCGAAGAAGCGCGTGAATTGAACTTTGCGCTCGCACCGTCCACGATTTCCTCGACGGTAGAAGTGTCCGCTTCCGCCGTAACGGTAGAAACCTCCAATCCCTCCCTCGGCCAGGTTATCAACGCGCAACAGGTCGCGCAGCTTCCTCTGAACGGCCGCAACTTCGTCCAACTCGCCACTCTCACCCCCGGCGCAACGGCGGAGACGAACCCCAATAGCTTTTTCACGTCGGCTGCCAGCAGTGAGGTGGCCGCGCGCGGCTCCTTCTCGCTATCTGTAGGCGGCTCGCGCCCCAACAGCACCGACTGGATCCTGGATGGCGTAGACAACAACGAATTGACTGCCGGCGGTATCGGGACTTTTTCCTCGATCGATGACATTCAGGAATTCAAAGTTTTGACCTACAACTACTCCGCCCAATACGGAACCCGCGCTGGACCCACAGTACTGGTCACAACTAAGTCCGGCTCCAACGACTTCCACGGCTCCTTGTTCGAGTTCATTCGCAATACCTCGCTCGATGCCAAGAGCTTCTTCGCCACCACGCCAGAAAAATTCAATCTGAACCAATTCGGCGGTTCCATCGGCGGTCCGATTCGCAAGAACAAGACCTTCTTCTTCCTCGATGGCGAGCAGAAGGATCAACTTCATGGCATCACGTTTACCGGTCTAGTCCCCAGCGCTGCGATGCACACGAGCGCGGCGCAGCCCTACGCGGATTTCAGCGCCGACCCCTTCGGGAATCCGGTTTCCGCCACTTCCATCACCAACCCTTATACGGGCGGTACCCCTTTTCAGTGCACTGGCAGTGCCAGTGGTCCGCCCACCGCCGTCAACCCGAACGGCAGCCAGGTCCCCGGCGTTGCCTGCGCCAAAATACCCGCCGCTTTGGTTAACCCCCTCGGTGCGGCCTTAGTGAATTTGTATCCCCTGCCAAACGCCAACAATGCCGCTCAGGGATTCAATTTCGTAAGCGAGCCGGTCCGCAGCCTCTATGAAACAAAGTTTGACATCCGTGTGGACCACACCCTTTCGGCCAACGACAATATCTTCGCTCGTTTTAGCTACGACGACGCCGACTCCTACGTTCCTGGCGGGTTTGCTGGCGGTTTTGCCGAGATGAGCGCCTTCGGCAGCAATCAGGGCATCGTCAATCACGCCCGCAATGTGGCCATTGGCGAAACCCATGTTTTTTCAGCTACGATGGTGAACACAGCGAGCTTTGGTTACAACCGCATCTTCGACTACATCACTTCTCAGGGCACGGGCACTTGCAGTTCCGCCAACCTCGCCGGCATCGGCATTCCCGGCGCCAACCTCGGCTGCACCGGCGCGCCCGGTAGCGCGACGTGTATCCCGGGAGCTTATAGCTGCGGCTTGGTTTCGGTGTTGTTCAACGGCGGCTTGTGGTCCCTCGGCGATCGCGGCTACACTCCATTCCAAGGTGGAACCAATATCTTTACGTTCGCTGATTCCCTCGACTTGATTCGTGGCAAGCATGACTTCAAAGTCGGAATTGACGTCCGCGCCAATCAGATGAACGTCGGCACCGAAGCCTTCCAGGATGGTTTCTGGATTCCCCTCGGCGCATTCTCCGGTAACCCCGAAGCCGATCTAACCTTGGGCTATGTGAGCATTTCCGAACACGATCAGACTTTCAACGGCCCGGTCACCGGCCGCCGCTGGAAAATCATCCGCCCCTACGTCCAGGACGATTGGCGACTCACCAAGGATCTCACCCTCAATATCGGTCTGGCGTGGGATTTGAGCACGCCCATCACCGAGGCCGCCGGGCGTATGGCGAACTTCATTCCTCCCAGTATTGCCACGGGCGCGAATGCTGCCACGGGCCAACTTCTCATCGCAAATCAGGGTGGCGTAGGCGGGTCGGCTGGCATATACATGAATTGGCAGGCTCTTGAGCCGCGCATCGGCGCGGCCTGGAAGGTTCTCGGAAGCGATAAGACGGTAGTCCGCGGCGGCTTTTCGATGTATCACGACTCGGCGTGGAGCCAAGGCGCCCAGGGCCTTTGGCAGAACCCTCCCTTTTTCGCCGAGGGCGACATCTTCCAGTTCGGGGGGTGCCCAGTTTCTACCCCGTCCGGTAATACCCCGGCCTGTGGGCCGGGCGGCAAGGTATTAAGCATCTCTAGCGGATTTCCAATTTTTAATACTCCGCCGGATGTGTCCACCTTTACGGGGACTTATTTCTACCAACCGCGGGACTTCCGGAGCGGACAGGTGGCGCAGTACAATGTTAACGTCGAGCGCCAGTTGCCCGGCAACATCGTGCTCACCGCTGGCTACGCCGGTTCGCGTGGCAACCACATCCTGGTCGCCGGTAACGCCATCGACACCAACGGTCCATCGGCATGCGTTGCGGGAGGAACCTACACCCTTGGTTGCGGCCCCGGTGGGGCTCCTTTCATATCGCCCTACACCCCACCAAACTTCAACGCCATTCTGGAATTCGGGGACCTCGGCAAGACCACTTATAACTCCTTCCAAGTGAAGGCCGAGACCAAGAGTACCCATTACGGTGTTTATGCACTGATCGCCTACACGTATTCGCATACTTACGACAATGGGCTTAGCGACGGCCTCGGATCATTGCTGAGCGCGCCGTACTTCCCGCTGCCGAATTGGGCGAATCTGGATTGGGCCCCGTCTCAACTCGATCTTCACAACAATTTTACTGCCAGCGTCATCTATGATTTGCCGTTTGGCAGAGGCAAGAAATTCGGCTCCGACTGGAGCAATGTGACGAATTCGCTGCTGGGTGGCTGGCAGGTAACGGTGATCGAAAAAATCACTTCCGGCTTCGCCTTCCCCCTGATTGACAGCGCTAACGGGAATTCTAGCGGGCCTGGCTTCTCTGGCGTCGCCTTTAACACTGGCGGCAATGGCAATAACTTCAACCGGCCCAACCAGGTTGCTGGTTGCAACCCCTATGCAAACCAGACCAAGACCCAGTACATTAATCCAGCATGCTTTGTGCACGCCCCACAAGGTGAACTCGGCAATGCAAGTCGTGTTCCCGTCTACGGTCCGGATTTCGTGAATACCGATTTCTCCGTGATCAAACAATTCGCGCTACCCTGGGAAAACATGGGCTTGAATTTCCGGGCGGAATTCTTCAACCTCTTCAACCACGCGCAGTTCGGTCAGCCACTCAGCGATATCAACGGAAGCGGTTTTGGCGCGGTCAACTCCACCGTAAACAACCCGCGCCTCGTCCAGTTCGGCCTGAAGCTTACGTTCTAAACCGTGCCGAACACTCGGTGCTTCTGATCTCGATGGACGATGGGGTGGCCCACCGCAAGTTCGGTGGGCCGCTCGTCGTTTGAAGCATGAGTTGGCCCCGCGCAGCTGCCTGGTCTATCATTCCTTCTCAATTCTTTGCAGACCATTCCGGAAAGGAAATGTTCAATGTCCTGGGTTCGCTCGTTCGCGCTGCTCTCGCTTCTCGCTGCGCTCTTTACTCTGTCACTTCACGCGCAGACGAAACGCAAGATCATCATCGATCAGGACGCCGCTGGTCCTGGCGGCACGGACATGCAGGCCATTCTTACGCTTATCAATTCGCCGGACACGGAAGTTCTCGGCATAACTGTCCTCACTGGCGACGCCTGGCGCGACGAAGAGGTGCAGCACACGCTGCGCTTGCTGGAAATCATTGGCCGCACGGACATCCCGGTTGTTCCCGGCGCCGTTTTTCCACTTGTGAATTCCAAAGAATACATCGCCAAGTGGGAGACGTTCTACGGCAAGGTCGTTTATCAGGGCGCCTGGAATTTTGCTGGCCGCCACCCCGTCCATGGCCCATACGAAGTTCCGCCCATGCCAGAAGGCGCTCCCACAATCAAAGCCTCGACCGAAGACGCCGCTCATTTCATGGTTCGCATGGTTCATCTGTACCCGCATGAAGTCACCATCTACGCTGCCGGACCCATGACCGACCTCGGCCTGGCCATTGCCTTGGATCCGTACTTCTCGGAGCTTGCGAAGGAGTTGATCGTCATGGGCGGGAGCATGAATCCGCAAACCGACGACCCTGAATTTAACCTCAGCCCGCGCCGCGAATTCAATTTTTGGATGGATCCGGAAGCGTCACACGCTGTGCTCCATGCCCACTGGCCGCGCGTCGTTCTTACAACGGTGGACATTTCTGTCAAGACGCGCATGGAGAAAAGCCTCATCGAGCAGGTCGCAAAGAGCCCCACACCTGCGGCGCAGTACGTAGCGAAGTATGCGGGAGCAAATTATCTCTGGGATGAACTCGCCGCCGTCGCCTGGCTAGACCCAAGCTCTATCACCAAGTGGCAGAAGCTCTACGTCGATGTGGAAGTCGACCACGGCGCATCTTACGGCGACACGCTAGCCTGGGCCCCCGGCCATCAACCCGAGATGGGCGAGGTCCTGGTTGACGTCCAGAAGGATCTTGATAAAGAGAAGTTTTATAAAGAGTACGTCGATCTACTCACTCGGCCGACGCCCCCGGCTCGCCTCACGCCAGGGAAAGTAAATTGATGTAAAAAAGTGGGACCCGCATTCCAGCCTGTCTCCCCGCGCAAAGCCTTGCAATCGGAGTGAAACGCACATAGCAACCAATCCTTTCTACTTGCTTGATTGGGCGCGGCGTTTCCCCGACAATTAAAGGTCAGTTGTTGCCCATTTTCCCCGCAGGGCTGCCGTCGCGGCAGCCAGCGGAGAAGCGAGAGAGATGTCCACGCACGCGAATTCAGTTAAACGATTTGTCGCCTATTTTTCCATGGAGATTGCGCTCGAGAATGCCATGCCGAGCTATAGCGGAGGCTTGGGCGTGCTCGCCGGAGACACCATCCGCGCCGCCGCGGACCTTCGCCTCCCGATGGTGGCCGTATCTCTCCTCTACCGGAGGGGATTCTTTTCTCAGCATCTCTCTGAAGACGGCACCCAAACAGAAGAGCCCGTCGTTTGGAAAGTTGAAGATTTTCTTAGGGAAGAAACGGCGCGCGTAACCGTACCTTTGGAAAATCGCCGCGTCGAACTGCGCTGTTGGCGCTATGACGTTAAAGGTGTGCGAGGCTTTGTAGTGCCGGTCTATTTTCTCGATGCCGATCTCCCCTCCAATACCGAATGGGACCGCAACCTCACCGGTGGACTTTATGGCGGCGATTCCTATTACCGGCTGTGCCAGGAAGTTCTTTTGGGAATTGGCGGCGTGCGCATGCTCCGCGCGCTGGGATATGAAGACCTCACGCGCTATCACATGAACGAAGGACATGCCGCCCTTCTCTCCTTGGAATTGTTGGGCGAGGAAGCAGTAAAGGCGGGCCGCACCGCCATCAACGGCGAAGACATCGAAAAAGTGCGGGCCAAGTGCATGTTCACCACGCACACGCCGGTGCCTGCCGGTCATGACCGCTTTCCCATCGAATATCTCACGCGTGTTTTTCCGCAGCAGAGCAAATTCTTCGATTTGAAAGACGCTGCCGTCGCCGAGCTCGTGAAGCGCTCTTTGCAAACCGAGCAAAACTATCCAGATTTGCAGGAAGCTGCGGCGCGCGGAGCCCATTTGAATATGACGTACCTGGCGCTCAGCCTCAGCACGTACGTCAATGGGGTAGCCAAGCAGCACGGTGTTACGTCGCGGCAAATGTTTCCGGAAGTTCCCATCGAGGCCATCACGAATGGCGTTCACGCGGTGACGTGGACCTCGCCTCCATTTCAACAACTCTTTGATCGCCAGATCGCGCAGTGGCGCGAGGACAACTACAGTCTTCGCAGTGCGCTTGGGCTTCCTCCGGAAGAGGTCTGGTCCGCGCATCTCATCGCCAAGCACGAACTACTGGAAGCCGTCCGCGAAAAAACTGGCCTCAGTCTCGACGAGGAAGTCTTCACAATCGGTTTTGCGCGGCGCGCGACGGGTTACAAACGCGCCGACCTGATCCTTTCGGACCTGGACCGCTTGCGCCAGATCGCCAAGAATGCCGGACATTTTCAGATCATTTATGCGGGCAAAGCGCATCCCAATGACGGTGGAGGTAAGGATATTATCCGGCGCATCTTCCAAGCGAAGAAGGCGCTGCGCAAAGCCGTGCCCGTTGTTTTTCTCGATGAGTACAATCTCGATCTCGGCGGCAAAATCACCTCCGGTGTCGATCTTTGGCTCAACACGCCGCAATTTCCACTCGAAGCCTCGGGCACGAGTGGCATGAAATCGGCGCTCAACGGAGTTCCCAGCTTGAGCATTCTCGACGGCTGGTGGGTGGAAGGGCATATCGAGGGCGTCACCGGATGGTCGATCGGCGAGCCGAGGCGCTCGATGGACACCACGGACATTGCTACCGACAACGCCAAGGAAGCAGAATCACTTTACTGGAAGTTGGAAAACGTCATTCTCCCCATGTTCTACAAAGATCCGCATCTTTATATCCAGGTCATGCAGCACGCCATCGCCATCAACGGTTCCTTCTTCAACACCCAGCGCATGGTGCAGCAGTACATTACGGACGCGTATCTGAGATAGAGTCTTCGGCGGGCAGAAGTGCTTTCGAAGACAGCTGCGCGCAACCCCTGAACGGAGCTTTTGCTATCACTCGGCGGGTTTAGGAATCCGTTTTTCGCCGCGCAATTCTTTTGCTGTGTCCAGAATATTCGGCTTAGCAAAATGGTCGAAATAGTTCCAATCGCCGTATTTCTGCTTCAACCCGGGCATGACGGCGTTTACGAGCGCGTCGTCCTTTAATCCGTCCTTCACGGGCTGCGACAGGAATGCGCGCAAATCCGTGATGTACGCTGCCATGGCGCGTACCTCGGTTGCCGTTCCAACGTCCCCGTGGCCCGGAACAAATGTAGCCGTCGGCCCCTCTGTTGCCATCTTCACGTCACTGGCAATCCAATCTTCCGTGGATGCGTCGATCAAGTTGGGCAGCGTTTTGTTCCAGAACAGATCACCGCAAAAATAGACGTTCGCATCGGGCACGCTGACGACGGAGTCACCACCGGTGTGGCCCAGGAAATAGCGAACCACGACACGGCGCGAACCGAGAAACAGTTCGAGCGCGGAATCATAGACGAGGTTGGGCGCGAGGAGGCCATCGATCCATGCTTTTTGCTCTGGCTTGATCCCGGCGCCGAAAAATTTAAGGTTTTCGGTATGGATCCAGGTGCGCACGTTCCTATGGGCGATGATGACGGCACCAGCTTGCGCGAAAACCGCGTTGCCGGTGACGTGGTCGAGGTGGTAATGCGTGTTGACGACGAATTTTACGGGTAGCTTCGTGAGCTTCTGGATTTCGGCGAGCAATTGTTTTGCGGCCGCCGCATCCTGAAAAGTGTCGATAACGGCGACGCCGTCGTCACCGATGACGAACCCCGCGTTGGAACCAGCGGAACTTTTAGGTTTGGCGATGGCGGCAAAGACGTTGTTACCGAGGGGCTTGATGGTGAAGAGCAGGGAATCGGGGGACGCTTCCTGCGCGCGAGCCGTGCACACTAGAGCTAGAAGAACGAACGATAAAGCCATTGTTTTGCGCATGGCTCGGTATGGTATCGCGCAGAAGGAAAAAAATAAAAGAATTACGCAGAGAACCCGGAGAGCACAGAGGACGCGGAGAAGAAGGAAGAAGTCAGCGGAGGCGGTTCTTGTAGACGGCCATGCCTACGGCAGCGTCCATGCCGATTTTTTCTAGGACGTTGATTTCGCGGCGGGATTTGATGCCGCCCGCGGCGATGATGGGATGTTTTGTCGCGACGCGGAGTTTGCAAAACCAGTCGAGGTTTGCGCCGGTCATGGTGCCTTCGCGGTCTACGTCGGTGCAGAAAAATGTGCTGCAAAAAGGTTCAAGTTGCGACATGACATTTTCAGCACGCAACGCGAGTCTGCGCCGCCAGCCGTTGATCGTGATGTGGCCTTTTGCGGTGTCGAGAGCGATGACGATTCGAGCGGGAGACAATTCTGTTGTGAGCTGGCGGAGAAAACGCATGTTGATTTTGCCCTCGCGGAAAGCGGCGCTGCCGATGATGATTTGGTCGGCGCCCCACTCGGCAATCTTCTCTGCGCGAGCGACGGTTCGAACCCCGCCGCCGACGCGAACTTTCAATTTGTAGCGCTTGCGGGCGTGGAGGCAGAGTTCGCGGGCCAGCGCGTTGTTATTGCCGGTGCCGATGGCGGCATCGAGGTCGATAAGATGCAACCATGGGTAAGACTTAAATTTTTCGAGGAGGCCGAACACATCGGCAACGGCGAGTTCGCATTTGCGACCGTGGATGAGTTGCACGGCTTGTCCCCCTTGCAGATCGATGCAGGGAATCAGCACGGCAGGCGGACCTCAATATTGCGTGCGGAGAGAAATTGCTTCAGTTCGCGGATGGATTGCACGCTGTCGTGGAAGATGGAAGCGGCGAGCGCGGCGTCAGCCGCGCCTTCGGAAAAGATTTGAGCAAAGTGTTCAGGAACTTTCGCGCCGCCGGAAGCGATGACTGGAACGGATACAGCTCGCGAAATCGCGGCCGTGAGAGGCGTGTCGAAGCCGAGTTGCGTGCCGTCGCGGTCGACAGAAGTGAGAAGGATTTCGCCTGCGCCGAGTTCGACCCCCTGTTGCGCCCACACGAGA
>Ga0210409_10002738_pt1 | contig 20544 bp, 19 predicted proteins | sample IncBWH17MmetaG_FD_161649 | JGI IMG/M metagenome (GOLD analysis project Ga0210409, IMG submission 161649) | Forest soil microbial communities from Barre Woods Harvard Forest LTER site, Petersham, Massachusetts, United States - Inc-BW-H-17-M | ecosystem: Environmental > Terrestrial > Soil >...
ACAGCGTCGGCGGCTTCGGAAAAGTTCTTCAGGCCTTGAGCGCCGGCTGTCCGTTCAAGCGGACGCCGACTGACAGAGCGCGGGCGCGGCAGCAAACACCGCCAGAGCGATTGCCCCGACGAACGGACTTTTCCCGATGCCGGCACATCCGTAATGTGCGCCGCGGGCCCATTCTAGCTGTTTCAGCGAGGTTTGCATGCGTCTCAAGGACAAGATCGCGATCGTGGTCGGCGCCGGTCAATCGCCTGGCGAGGGGCTGGGCAACGGCCGCGCCACGGTTCTGCGTTTCGCGCAGGAAGGCGCCAAGGTGCTCGCGGTCGACAACAATCTCGCCTCCGCGGAGGAAACGGTCGCAATGGCGCGGCCGTCCGGCGAATGCGCGGCATTCGCCGCCGACGTCACCATGGAATCTTCGCTCGCCGAAATGGTCGAGGCCGCGCGGCGGCGCTGGGGTCGCGTCGACATTCTGCACTACAATGTCGGCGTGAGCATCGCCGGCGGCGACGCGCCGCTCGAGGCGATTACCGAAGCGGCGTTCGACCGCCTCACCACCGTCAACCTGCGCGGCGCCATCATGGCCTGCAAGCATGTCTTGCCGCTGATGCGCGTGCAGCGCGCGGGCGTCATCATCACGATTTCCTCGGTTGCCGCGTGGGAGAACTACCCGAATGTCGCCTACAAGGCGAGCAAGGCCGGGCTGATCGCCTTCACGCAGCAGGTCGCCATCCAGAACGCCGCGTACGGCGTGCGCGCCAACGTCATCCTGCCCGGCTTGATGGATACGCCGATGGCGGTCGATACGCGCGCCCGCGCCAGTGGCAAGAGCCGCGCCGAGGTCGCGGCCGCCCGCGACGCGCGCGTGCCGCTGCGCCACAGGATGGGCACCGCCTGGGACGTCGCCAACGCGGCGCTGTTCCTGGCCTCCGACGAGGCAAATTTCATCACCGGCGTGGCGCTCCCGGTCGACGGCGGCGCCCTCGTCCACATCAATTAAGCCCGCCGGACCCTCGCCCGCCGGCTCGGCCGCGCGGCGCGAGCCGTTCCCCATCTACAGCGCGGCGGCCGCAGCCTTGACGCGCTTGGCGATTTCGGCGCGGCCGGCGACTGACTGCGACCAGCCCCTTCCGACCGCGGTCAGCGCGCCATCGACCACGAGGTTGTGGCCGTTGACGAAGCTTGCGCCGTCGCTCGCGAGATAGACCGCGGCGCGCGCGATATCCTCTGTCGCGCCGGCGCGCGGGGTCGGCTGGAACGAGGCGAACAGCTCCTTCGCCGCATCCGCCGCCCGGTCCGCTTTGGCTCCTTCGAGCCCCGCGGCCTTGGCAAAGATGCCGGTCACAATCGCGCCCGGCACCACGCCATTGACGCGAATGCCCTTCTCCCCGAGCTCGGCGGCGGCGGACTGCGTGATCGAGTGAACGGCCGCCTTTGACGCGCTGTAGATGTGGCCGGAGGCGCCGCCGCGAAATCCGGCCACGCTGCCGATATTGATGATGCTGCCGCTGCCCTGCGCGAGCATCACCGGGGCCACATGCTTGATGCCGAGCATGACGCCGCGCACGTTGATCGCCAGCAGCTGATCGATGCTGGCGACATCGATCTCGGTGATGCTGATCATCGGTGCCGGCACCCCGGCATTGTTGACCAGGCAGTCGATGCGGCCGAACCATTCGACGGTGCGCCCGACCATCGCCTTGACATCGGCCTCGTTCGCCACGTCGGTGCGGATGAAGCGCACCCCCAGCCGCTTCTCCAGCGCCCGGCCTTCCTCCTGTCGGCGCGCGGCGACGACGACCTTGGCCCCTTCCTCGACAAAGAGCTCGGCGATTTTTTCGCCGATACCGCTCGTTCCGCCGGTGACGATGGCTACTTTTCCGTTGAGAGCGCCCATTCCTTGCCTCCATCTCGCTTCCAGTCTGGAGAGCCGCAGAGCTTAGCCACGGCCGCCGCAGCGGGATAGATGCCGCGGCCGCCGACGATCATTCGTTCGATGATTATGCCGTCCGCCCGCCCGCCGTTGTAGGCGCCGGGCTAACGCGAACTGTGCCACTACTTCCCGGTCTTGATCCGCGTCCACAGGCGGTTGATCAGCCGCTGCGTCTTCTGATCGTGCGCGGTGATGGTGTAGAGCTTCGCCATGGTGGCGTCGTCGGGGTAGATGGTGCGATCGTCGAGGATCGCCTTGTCGATGAATTTCTGGCTCGCGAGATTGCCGTTGGCGTAGGAGATGTAGTTCGTGTTCTTCGCCGCCACTTCCGGCCTGAGCAGATAGTCGACCAGGGCGTGCGCTTCGGCCGCGTCCGGCGCATCCCTGGGAATGGCGAGGTTGTCGAACCACAATTGCGCGCCCTCCTTCGGGATCGAGTAGTCGATGGCGACGGCGCCCTTCGCCTCGGCCGCGCGCTTCTGCGCCTGCTTGATGTCGCCGGAGAAGCCGACGACGAAGCAGATCTCACCGCTCGCCAGCGCGTTGAGATATTCCGAGGAGTGGAACTTGCGCACATACGGCCTGATCTTGGTAAGCAGCGCCGCGGCTTTTTCCAGATCGCCGGGATCGCTTGAGTTCGGATCGAGGTCCAGGAAGTGCAGCGCCGCGGAGACGATGTCGTCGGAGGAGTCGAGCAGGTGGATACCGCAATCCTTGAACCTGGCGATCTTTTCCGGATCGAACACCGCGTCCCAGGAGCCCATCGCAGCAGCGGCCGCCGCCTCCGATCCGAAGATCTTGCGCGCGGCGTTGACGTTGTAGCCGATGCCGGTCGTCCCCCACATGTAGTTGACGGCGTATTGATTGCCCCGATCGTACACGGCGAGGCGGCGCGCGATCTCCGGCCAGGCGTTGACCAGGTTCGGCAGCTTCGCCTTGTCGAGTTTCTGGAATACGCCGGCAGTGATCTGACGGGCGAGGAAATAGGCCGTCGGCACGACCACGTCGTACCCCGATTTGCCGGCGAGCAGCTTGGCCTCGAGCGTATCGTTGGAATCGAAGGTGTCGTAGCGGACCTTGATGCCGCTTTCCTTGCTGAAATCCTCCAGCACGCTCGGGTCGATGTAGTCCGACCAGTTGTAGAAGTTGACGACACGCTCTTTTTGCGCCGCGGTCGGCATCGGCGCGAGGATGATCGCGGCGATCATGGCGGCCGCCGCGCTCGTCTTCCGTGCGAAGACCGATCGCTGCTGTCTCGCTCGCGAAAGCGCGGACGGAAGGACAGTGTGCGCGACAGGCAGCAAAGAGTGCCGCAGCGTCATCGAGGGGAAGAGTTGCGTCACGTCTCGGTCGGCAGCCCGGCGGCCTTCCAGGCCAGGAGGCCGCCGGCCATATGGGCATCGTAGGCGAAGCCCTGCTCCTGCGCCGCGAACGAGGCGGTCGCCGAGCGGCGGCCGGAACGGCAGGCGAAGACGATTTCGCTTCCTGGCGGCGCCGGGATGGTCGCCGCGTCGAAGGCCGAGAGCGGAACCAGCACGGCACCGGGGAAGCGCTCGATCTCGGTCTCGTTCGGCTCGCGCACGTCGACCAGCACCACGCGGCCTTCCTCGAGCCCGCGCGCGACTTCCTCCGGAGTCAGATCGCGAACCTTAAGCGTTCCACCCGGTTGATCCGCCATCGTCACCTCCCGTTCGATCGCAGGGCGGATGGAACACAAGTCGTTCACCGCCTCGCCATGCGCGCGACCTGCCGGCGCGGACACCGCCTCGGCCGCTTCGCCCGCCCTACGCGCTCCCGTTAACCTTGGAGAAAACGTGGAGCAATGGAAAAGCACCGTCAAGCGGCCCAGGGTCGGCCGATCATGGCGTTGCCGCCTCAGATCGTAACCTGGGTGCCGACCTCGACCACGCGGTCGCTCGGAATCTGGAAGTAGTCGGTGGCGTCATTGGCCGAACGGGCGAGCGCGATGAACAGGCGGTCCTGCCAGCGCGGCATGCCGGAGCGCTGCGCCCGCCGCAAGGTGCGGCGGGACAGAAAGAACGATGTCGACATGATGTCGAACTGCAGGCCGAGCTTGCGTGCGATGCCGAGCGCCTTGGGAATGTTCGGCGTCTCCATGTAGCCGAAACGCAGCAGCACGCGCTGGAAGGTCGATCCGACCGGCTCCATGCGCACGCGCTTGCCGTCCTCCACGCGCGGCGTGTGCGTGGTCTCGACGCTGACGATGACGTTCTTCTCGTGCAGCACCTTGTAGTGCTTGAGGCTGTGCAGCAGCGCCGTCGGTGCGCTAAAGGGATCGCCGGTGAGGAACACCGCCGTCCCCGGCACCCGCGCCGGCGGCTTCTTCTCCAGGATGCGCACCAGGTCGTCGAGCGGCGTTTCCAGGCGGCGGGTCTTCGCGAACAGGAGCCGGCTGCCTCGCCGCCAAGTGTACATGACCAGCATCAGCACGCCGCCGAGCGCCAGCGGCACCCAGCCGCCTTCGACGACCTTGAGCATGTTGGCGGCGAGAAAGGTCAGGTCGATGAACAGGAACGGCGCAATCAGCGCCGCAGCGGCGATAAGCGACCAGCGCCACATCCGCCAGACGACCACGAATGCCATCATGCCGGTGACGACCATGGTGCCGGTGACGGCGATGCCGTAGGCCGAGGCGAGCGCGCTCGACGAGCGAAACAGCGCCACCAGGAGGAGCACGCCGATCAGCAGCAGCGCGTTCACGCGCGGCATGTAGATCTGGCCGGCCTGATGCGCCGAGGTGTGGCGGATTTCCAGGCGCGGCAACAAGCCGAGCTGGATCGCCTGGCTGGTCAGCGAATAGGCGCCGGTGATCACCGCCTGGCTTGCGATCACGGTCGCGACCGCCGCCAACACCACCATCGGAATGCGCGCCCAGTCAGGGTAGAGCAGAAAGAACGGACTGGCGACCGCCTCCGGGTGGGCGAAGACGAGCGCGCCCTGCCCCAGATAGTTGAGCGCCAGCGACGGCAGAACGAGGCCTGACCAGGCGATCTGAATCGGCAGCCGACCGAAATGGCCGAGGTCGGCGTAAAGCGCCTCGGCGCCGGTGACGGCGAGGAAGACGGCGCCGAGCGTATAGAGGCTGATCATTCCGTGGTGGGTAACGAAAGCGAAGCCGTAGGCCGGATCGAGCGCCCACAACACGCCGGGATCGCGTGCGATCCAAAGCACACCGGGAATCGCAATCGCCACGAACCAGACCGACGTGATCGGCCCGAACAGGGCCGCGACCTTCGCCGTACCCCGCGACTGGAAGGCAAAGAGCATGATCAGGATCACCACGGTGATCGGCACCACGTAAGCGTGCAATGCCGGAGTGGCGACGTCCATGCCCTCGATCGCGGAAAGAACCGACAGCGCCGGCGTAATGACGGCGTCGCCGTAGAACAGCGCGGCGCTGATGATGCCGAGCAGCGCGACGAAGCCGGCGGCCCGGCTCGCCCTGCCAAGTGCGCGCGTGGCGAGCGCCATGAGGGTAAGCGTACCGCCCTCGCCGTTGTTGTCCGCGCGCAGGAGGATCACGACGTACTTCAAGGTGACGACGATGAACAGCGCCCACAGAATCAGCGACAGCACCCCGAGCACCGTGGTGCGAGCAAGCTCGCCGGTATCGGGCGTGGAAGCGGCGACTATCGCTTCGCGGAACGCGTAGAGCGGGCTCGTGCCGATGTCGCCGTAGACGACGCCGATGCTGCCGACGGCGAGCCCCAGCAACCCGGCGCCGGAGCGAGCCTCAGGGCCGGCCTGCGCCGGCGTATCGGTCGTCGGCGCAGCACGCACGGTGTCCGTCATGGAACTCGAAACAGGATGTCGCCTGCTCCTGCTGCTGCATCGCGGGGGGATGCAGGGCCGCGCCTATACACTCTTCGCGCCCGTGAGTCATGAATTCTGTAAAGCAAACGCATTGACGCCGGCGATCGCGAGTGGGCGATGCCGGCGGGTCCGACCTGCCAAAATTGTCTACGGCGGCGACGTGGCGCAAGGGCGGCTACGGCCGCCTAGGGCTTGAGATCCGGCGGGACCGGGGGGCCTCCCGCATCAAGGTGATGGTCACGCGGCGGTTGGCGGCAATAAACGGGTCGTCAGGGAACAGCGGATCGGTGTCGGCCTTGCCGGCAATGGCGTAGAAGTTGGCCGAAGGCATGCCCTCCGCTTCGAGAATCTGGCGGACCACGTTGGCGCGGTCGCCGTAGAAGGTGCAAGCAGGGCGACGGCCATGAACGGGCCGAGCTTCGACGGATCGGTCATGTTGGCGAACATCTGCACCATGCCGATGAGCGTGCTCACTTGCTCCAGGCGGCGAACGCTTCCGCGAAAGCGCGGCCACCCGGCTCGCCCTTCTCAAAGCTGATCACGGCGCGAGTGCCGTTCGCGTAGGCAAAAGGCACGTCGAGCCATTCCCGCTCCTTGAGCAGCTGTAAATTCTGCGGAGCGCTGATGGCTGCCAGCGCGAAGATGAAAAACCCGTTCGTCACCGTAGCGGCAGCGCCGGAAAGCGGCATGCCTTGCGCGTCCTCCTTCGATTTCATAACCACGCCTGGCGCCTGGGCGACGCCGCCGCCCGGAGCGTTGGGCGGTAGTCTGAATATGATCTCGATCATGTGACTGGCCGGCATGCTCTTGTCGGTATTGCGGCGCAGCGACCACTTCATGCCAATCTGCCGCTCGGGAATTTCCACGTCGGCGCGCAGTGCTACTTCCGCGGGGCGACCGGCAGCCGGCGGGCTGCTTTCGGTGCGCCAAGTGGTCGAGCCGACGTAGCGCTTGCCCTGTTTCGGGTCGCTCGGATTGTCTTCGCGGAGCACTGCGAGAGGCTCCGCCGCCAGCGCCGGCACGCAAGGTGCGGCCATGCCGGCGACCAGGACCACGAGCGCGGCCAACGCGCAATGGGAACGCGCCGCGCTGCTCGCTGTCGGCCTCGCTGCGAGGTGCGCTCGCTCGCGGATGAGGAGCAGTGCATACCGAATATCCATTATCTTTGCCCCCAAACGCTAGAAAGGCCGCGGGCGCCTCGCAAGTTGCGCCCATGACGGTTTTGGCAGGATAGCAAAAAATCCTTGCCGCGGAATCTCGCTCTGGCCTGGCCGACGACACATTGCCGCTGCCGGTGGTCGACGGGGCCCCCGTGACCGTTCCGGAAAAAGGCGGCACAATGGCCATGCGAAGCGGCCCCAACGCCGTTCGGCTTTCAAGGAGAAACTCCCATGCGCGAGATCGGCCATTTCATCGGCGGCATCGAGGTGAAAGGGGCATCGGGACGTTTCGGCGACGTGTTTGATCCCAATACCGGTGAGGTGCAGGCGCGCGTCGCATTCGCCAAGCGTTCCGAGGTCGAGCATGCAATCGCCGTCGCTGAGGCCGCGCAACCGGCCTGGGCTACCGTCAATCCGCAGCGGCGCGCACGCGTGCTCATGAAGTTTCTCGAACTGGCGCAACGGGAATTCGACAGCCTCGCCAGGCTCCTCTCGTCGGAGCACGGCAAGACTTTCGCCGACGCCAAGGGCGACGTGCAGCGCGGCCTCGAAGTCGTCGAGTTCGCTTGCGGCATTCCGCACCTCCTCAAGGGCGAATTCACCGAGGGCGCCGGCCCGGGCATCGACCTGTTTTCCATGCGCCAGCCGCTCGGCGTCGTCGCCGGCATCACGCCGTTCAACTTTCCGGCCATGATCCCGATGTGGAAATTCGCGCCGGCGCTCGCCTGTGGCAACGCCTTCATTCTCAAGCCCTCGGAGCGCGATCCCTCGGTGCCGATGCGGCTTGCCGAACTGCTGCTGGAAGCCGGCCTGCCGGCCGGCGTGCTCAACGTCGTTAACGGCGACAAGGAAGCGGTCGATACGCTGCTTACCGACTCGCGGATAAGGGCGATCGGATTCGTCGGCTCCTCGGCCATCGCCGAATTCGTCTATACGACCGCCTGCGCCAACAACAAGCGCGCGCAGTGCTTCGGCGGCGCCAAGAACCACATGATCGTCATGCCGGACGCCGACATGGACCAGGCGGTCGACGCGCTGATGGGCGCCGGCTACGGCTCGGCCGGCGAGCGTTGCATGGCAGTTTCCGTCGCGGTGCCGGTCGGGCACAAGACGGCAGACATCCTTCTGGAAAAGCTCGTGCCGCGGGTCGAAAGCCTCAAGATCGGCCCGTCGACCGACGCGCAGGCCGATTACGGGCCGATGATCACGCGGGCGCATCTGGAAAAAGTTAAGAGCTACGTCGACCTCGGCATCAAGGAAGGCGCGAAGCTCGTCGTCGATGGCCGCGGCTTCAAGCTGCAGGGCTACGAGAAGGGCAACTTCATGGGCGGCTGCCTGTTCGACCACGTGACGCCCGACATGCGCATTTACAAGGAAGAGATTTTCGGGCCGGTGCTCTCGGTGGTGCGCGCCAAGGACTACGAAGAGGCGGTGCGGCTGCCGTCGGAGCACGAATACGGCAACGGCGTCGCCATCTTCACCCGCGACGGCGACGCCGCACGTGATTTTGTCAGCCGCGTCGAGGTCGGCATGGTCGGCGTGAATTTCGCTATCCCGGTGCCGCTCGCCTACTACACCTTCGGCGGCTGGAAGCGCTCCGGCTTCGGCGACCTCAACCAGCACGGCCCCGACGCGGTGCGCTTCTATACCAAGACCAAGACGGTGACAGCGCGCTGGCCCTCGGGTGTCAAGGAAGGCGCCGAGTTCGTCATTCCGACGATGAAGTGACTGGCGTTTGCTGGTCGTTTCAAGGCGGCAGCGCGGCGAGCCAGGAGGCCCATTCACGGCCGGTCGCTCGCGGGCCCGCAAACCGCCGCTCAGCTCACGCAGGAATGGTCCGCCGCTCCGTTGCTGCCGTTGAAACGGCATTGGCAGCGCGGCGGGCGTTCCAATACGGACACGGTGACGGTGGTAATGCGGTTCCTCTTCACCTCGATGTCGCAAAGCGGCGCGAGCGATCCGGCGATCCAGTCGGCCTGGAGTTTCCGCGTGCCGACGTGCTGGCGCAGGATAGTGCTGCCGCGCTTGATTGGCGCAAGCTTGGCGGAGTCGAGATAGAGCGCCATCTGCGTGACCGGCGCGACCGGGACCGTCTTGATCTCGACGTAGCCGACGTCGCCGGTCGGCCGGCAGGCGGCGATGGCCGCGCCGACGATCAGGGCGCTGATCGTAAGACCAAAACCCCGGCGCACGGTCGCGCTCCCGCGTTTCGCTCTCACGCTCCGGGCGGCTTGATGCCGCCGATCAGCTTGTTGAGCTGATTGGAAGCATCGCGGATGTCGCGCGTGAGGCTGCGGATCACTTCCAGCGCCTTCTCCGCCTGCCTGATCTCGATGAGCTCGCCGATGAAATCCTCGTTCTGCTGCAGAGTCTGCAACAGCCCGGCGAATTGCGCGCGGGCGTCGTCGAGCTCCTTGGTCGCGCTCTCGGTCTGGTCCTGGAGCCGGCGCCACTGGTCGATGAGGAATTGCCGCTCTTCCTGCTTGAAGCGCGTTTCCTGCGCCAGCGCCTTGAGCTTGTCGTGGACGTGATTGAGCGCCTTTGCCCCGAGCTGCGAGACCGGACCGTTGTCGGACACGGCGCCGAGCAGCGCCGAGACCGTCTCGCGCAATTTGTCGATCTCGGCGCGCGCCTTCTCGACGTCGTTCATGCTGTCGATGGTGCCGGCGCTGTCCTGGATCGATTTGTTGAGATCCGGGACACTCTTCTGGAAGGCCTCGAGCTGCTGGGAGAACTCCTCGACGGGCGAGGCTCCGCCGCTGCCGCTGTTCTCGGCGCGCGCCGCGGCCACCGAAAACACGAGGCCGACCCCGAAGAGAACGGCGACCGCCGATCGTGCCCACGTTCCGGCAATGGCGTTCGGCGAGACGTTTGTCATGGCGTGCCTCCCTCGACACAGGTACCCACAATAGGGTTGATTTCGGTTAGGAATATTGGCGCAAGTGGGGCGCCCTGCCTATCGGAAAAGCGGGATTGGGGGCTTCTTTTGCGGCGGCTTTTGAGGTTTCCTGGGCTACGGATGAGCGGCTTCAAGGGAATGCGCTTTGCGGGGGCCCACGCGGCAAAGGTCGCGGCCGCATTGCTCGTGGCCGGTGCGCTAACCGGATGCGCCGGCAACGACCGCGTCGCCGCCCGGCCCGAGCCCCAGGCCAGCGCGCCGCCCCCACCTGCGCCGTCCCCGCCTCCGGTCGACCTCGCCGGCCGCTGGAAGCTCAGCGCGGCAGGCAGCGGCGCCTGTTTCATGAATCTCGGCAACTCGCCAGGCGCCCTGCAAGGCACGATCGCGCCCGAGGGCGGCTGTCCGGGAAGTTTTTTCACCAGCCGCAAGTGGACTTTCGAGCATGACGCCCTGATCATACGCAATCACAAGGGCGAACCGCTGGCGCAGCTTTCGTTCGCCGGCGGCCGCTTCGAAGGTCGTGAACCGAACGGCGCCGCGCTCTCGCTGTCGCGCTAGCGGCCTTGAGTCCTTGAGGGGATAAGAATGGCCGAATATCAGCTCTACTGCTTTGCGCAATCGGGCAACTCGTATCGCGCGGCGCTGATGCTCAAGCTGATCGGCGCCGACTGGCAGCCGGTGTTCGTCGACTTCTTCGCCAGCGGCGTTCAGCGCACCGCCGGCTACCGCACCGACGTCAACGAGATGGGCGAAGCTCCCGTGCTCGTTCATGGCGCGAAGAAGCTGACCCAGTCCGGCGTGATCCTGACCTATCTCGCCGAGCGCTCCGGAAAATTCCAGCCGCGCGGCGAGGACGACCGCCTTGAAGCACTGCGTTGGATCATCTTCGACAATCAGAAGGTCAGCGGCTATCTCGGTCCGTACCGCTTCCTGCGCACGCTGGCGAAGCCGCCGGGCCATCCGGCGGTACTGGAATTCTTCAAGGGCCGCATCGACAACGTGCTCGGCATACTCGACAAGCGCCTCGCCGGTCGCGCCTACGTCGTCGGCTCGGAGCCGACCATCGCCGACCTGTCGCTCGTCGGCTACCTCTACTACCCGCCGGAGGAATTCGGCTTCGACGTTGCGGCGAACTACAAGAACATCGCCGCCTGGCTCGGCCGCATCAAGGCGCTGCCCGGTTGGACGCATCCCTACGAGCTGATGCCCGGCTATCCGCTGCCGAAATGATCCTTGTTGCGTCGCTCAAGGGGTGAGTAGGGTGCGCGACCGCAAGGTCGCGCCGCTTGGCGGTATCCCAGTTGCCACGTGATCGCTACAGCGGAATATCGAGCTCCTTCGGCCGCGACGCGGCCGCCGGCGGAGGTTTGGCGGCCGGCGTAGCGGCTGGGGCGGGGGCCGGGGCTGCGGCTCTTGGCGGCTCGACCTTGGCTTCCGGGCGCGGCTGCGGTTGCGCAACGACCTTTTGCTCGGGTGCCGGCTGCGGCGACGGCCGCGGTGGCGGCTGCGGCTGCGGCTCCGGTTCGCCCGCATACTTTTCCAACAGCTCGCGAATATCGGCGAGGAGCTTGTCGCCGTCGATCCGGCGCTCTTTCATCTGCTTCACCCACGCCGCGATCACCGGCTCGGTGGCTCTGCGCCAGCGCAAAACTTCCTTGGGCGGGAGCACCGTGACCGCGTCGCCGCGCTCGCGCGCCAGGGCCACGGCTCCGGCGGCTTCAACGTCCCACATGGCGCCGGCCATGCCCGCCGCCGGTTGACCCGAATTGGCGTCGATCACCGACTTCAGCGGGCGCGGCAGACGGTCGTAGGCCCCCCGGTTCATGGCCAGCACGAACGCCGTCGTGCTCAGCGCGGCATCGGCAAAATCGGTATGCGCCTTGAGCACGTCATAAAGCTTCAGCCCCGGCGCTGCGTCCCAGGGGTCGAGGCAGCCGTTGATCACGCGCCCCGAGAGCGCGAGGAGCACCTGGGAGATCGGCATGGCGACGGCCTGCCCACCGAGCGCGCGCACCGCCTCGTCGGCAAGGCGGTTTGGCACATGGAGCTTGAGGCCCCTGAGCTCCTCGAAACCCTGCAAGGTGCGGGTCGCGTGCACGACGGCGCGATCGCGGCAGGAGAAGCACAACGGACGGACTTCGCGAAACTCGTCCGCCAGGTTTGCGGCGGCGTAGTCCTCGATCGCCTTCGAACTGACCAGCGCTCGGCTTGCCGGCACGAACGGCAGTTCGAACGCTTCGATTTTGGGAAAGCGGCCGGGCGTGTGGCTCGGCACTGTCCACACGATATCGGCCAAGCCGTCGCGCGCCTGGTCGAAAAGCTGCGCGGGGGCGCCGCCAAGCTGCATCAAAGGATAAATGTCGATGCGGATATGGCCACCGGAATCCGCCTCGACCTTGCGTGCCCAGGGCACGAGAAACCGGTCGTGCACGCCCGATACCGAAGAGAAGGAGTGATGCATTTTGAGCGTGAGCTGCGGCGCGTCCGCCTGCACTCGGCGCGGCAGCAGCGCTGGAGCCGCCGCTGCGCAACCGATGATCGAGGCCAGGAAGCTGCGGCGGGCAACGCGCATACTCATCCCTCGCCGCCAATCGAAGGCCGGCGATACGGCTCAATTGAGGCGCGACGGACGGTCTTCGTTCTCAGACTGGGACGGCACGATGCTCGCGGCGACCGGCGCGTTGCCGGTGCCAGCCGGCGCCGCTTCCGCCTTGCCCTCGCGCGAGCGTCGCTCGTAGGCGCGGTACGACAGCCACCCGAACGGCAAGCTCGCGAGGTAGGCGAGCGTCCCGGCGGTGAGGATCACCCACGGATAGGCGATGAGCAGCGCGACGAACAGCACCATCACGATGACCAGCGGGCCGACCATGTCCGGCGGCACGCGATTCCCGATGCGCTTGCCGGAGAAGACCGGCAGCCGCGAAGCCATCAGACAAGCCACGGCGAGCGTGTAGCCGAGAGTGAGCCAGGTCAGGAAATTCGAGCGTGGAAGGCCGAGGAAAGCGGCATAGATCGGCAGCAGCACCGTGATGGCGCCCGCCGGCGCCGGCACGCCGACGAAGAAGTTGCTGGCCCAGGCGGGCCGGTCCGGATCGTCGCTCATTACGTTGAAGCGCGCGAGCCGCAACCCGGCGCAGATGGCGAACACCATGGCGGCGATCCAGCCGGCAGATTTGAGGTCGTGCAGGCCCCAGAAATAAAGGATCAGCGCCGGGGCAACGCCGAAGTTGACGAAGTCGGCGAGGCTGTCGAGTTCGGCGCCAAAGCGCGAGGTCCCCTTGAGGAACCGCGCTAAGCGCCCATCAATGCCGTCGAGGATCGCGGCGAATACGATTGCGCCGAGGGCCAGCACGTAGTGATTCTCGAACGCCATGCGGATCGCGGTCAGCCCCGCACACAGCGCGAGCAGCGTGACGACGTTGGGCGCCAGCGTGCGCACCGGAATGCGCCGGAAGCGCCGCCGCTTCAGCTTCGGCAGTCGGGGCCGGTCAAACCGCGGCTGGTGCATGGCCATGATCGAGAATATAGCCCCTTCCGGCTACGCGCGCCACGCGCCACGCTTTCGCGGCGTTAACTTTGCTTTGCTTTGCTTTGCTCAGCTCGCACGAAACGCGCGGCCCGCCTCTGCTGCTTTGAACTCTGCGAGCACCGTTTCGCCGGCAATGGCGGTCTGTCCCTCGTGGACCAGCGGCTGCGCCCCGTCCGGCAGGTAAACGTCGACGCGCGAGCCGAAGCGAATCATGCCGATGCGTTGCCCGGCGCCGATCGCCGCACCCTCCCGTACGAACGGCACGATGCGGCGCGCCACGAGGCCGGCGATCTGGACGACGGCGAAGCGCACGCCGGTCGCGGTCACAATGACGAAGGAGTTGCGCTCGTTCGCCTCACTGGCCTTGTCGAGGTCGGCGTTGAGGAAGGCGCCAGAGTGGTAGACCATGCGTTCGATGCGCCCGCCGACCGGGCTGCGGTTCACGTGGCAGTCGAACACGCTCATGAAAATGGAGATGCGGATCAGCGGCCGGTCGCCGAGTTCAAGTTCCTTCGGCGGCGGGGCGTTGGCGATGCGGCTGATGCGGCCGTCCGCCGGCGCCACCACGACGCCCTCGCGCGCCGGCGTTACCCGTGGCGGATCGCGGAAGAAATAGGCGCACCAGAGCGTGACGACCGTGCCGAGCCAGCCGAACGGCGGCCACAGCCAAAACAAAATAATGCTCGCGAGCGCGAAGCTGCCGACGAAGGGATACCCCTGCGGATGGATCGGCGCGAGCTGCGAGCGGATGGAATTGATGACGGACATTGCGCGTCGCTACGGCGTCATTCGGCGGCATCCGCCGCGGCAGGAAGAAGCTCCTCCACTTCGGGCGGGTTGCGATTGGGGGCGACCTTCTCCGCTTCGACCTCGGCGAGAATATCGCGCGCCATCTGTGCCTCGCGCTGACGGTTCCACATGCTGGCATAGAGACCGCCCTGCAACAGCAGCTGATGATGGGTGCCGCGCTCGACGATCATCCCCTGGTCGAGCACGAGAATCTCGTCGGCGCCAACGATCGTCGAGAGCCGGTGGGCGATGACCAGCGTGGTGCGGTTCTTCGCCACGCGGTCGAGCGCGTCCTGGATGTCCTTCTCGGTGTGGCTGTCGAGCGCGGAGGTCGCCTCGTCGAGCAGGAGGATCGGCGGCGCCTTGAGGATGGTGCGGGCGATGGCGACGCGCTGCTTCTCGCCGCCGGAGAGCTTCAGCCCGCGTTCGCCGACCTCCGTCTCGTAGCCTTTGGGCGAAAGCCGGATGAAGCCGTCGATCTGCGCCAGCCGCGCCGCCTCCTCGACCTCGGCGTCGCTCGCATCCCAGCGGCCGTAGCGGATGTTGTAGCGGATGGTGTCGTTGAACAGCACCGTATCCTGCGGCACCATGCCGATCGCGGCGCGCAGCGATGCCTGCGTGACCTCGCGGACGTCGACGCCGTCGATAAGAATGCGGCCGCCGGTCACGTCGTAGAAGCGGAAGATCAGCCGCGAGAGCGTCGACTTGCCGGCGCCCGAAGGCCCGACAATGGCGACGGTGTGGCCGGCCGGAACCTCGAAGTTCAGGCCTTTGAGGATCGGCCGCGCCGGCTCATAGGCGAACGACACGTTCTCGAAGCGGATGGTGCCGGCGCGCACCTTGAGCGCACCGGCGTCTTCGGCATCCTCGATCTCGGGCTTGCGCTCCAGGATCGCAAACATGATCTCGATATCGATCACCGCCTGCTTGATCTCGCGGTAGAGCAGCCCCATGAAATTCAGCGGCTGATAGAGTTGGATCATCATGGCGTTGATCATGACGAAATCGCCGACCGTGTTGGTGCCGCGCTCGACGCCAGTGGCGCAGAGCACCATTGCCCCCGCGAGCCCAAAGGCAAAGATGATCGCCTGGCCGGCATTGAGCACGGCGAGGGACGTGTAGGCCTTGACGCTCGCGTCCTCGTAGCGTGCCATCGAGCAATCGTAGCGTTTGGCCTCGCGGTCCTCGGCGGAGAAATATTTGACGGTTTCATAGTTGAGCAGCGAATCGATCGCCTTGGCGTTGGCGTCGGTGTCGCTCTCGTTCATCTTGCGGCGGATGCCGATACGCCACTCGGTCGCGTAGAACGTGAAGCCGACATAGAGCGCGACCGTGCAGACGATCACCATCACGTAGCGCCAGTCGAAGTGGAACAGCAGCACCCAGACGATCAGGACCACCTCGACGACGGTCGGCGCCAATTGCAGCAGCACCATGCGCACGATGGTCTCGATGCCGTTGCGCCCGCGTTCGAGGACGCGGGTAAGGCCGCCGGTCTTGCGCTCGAGATGGAACCGCAGCGACAGCAGGTGCATGTGCTCGAAGGTCAGCATCGCGAGCCGCCGCACCGCGTGCATCGCCACCTTGGCGAAGATGCCGTCGCGCCATTGCGTCAGCACCCCCATGAGGATGCGCGTGCCGCCGTAGGCGAGCGTCAGCAGCACCGGGCTCGCCAGCGTCCACGCGAGCCAGTTGTCGGGGGCGACCGGCGCGGTACCGCGGCCAGCGAGTGCGTCGGTCGCCCACTTGAAGGTGAACGGCACGGCGATGGTCGCGAACTTGGCGGCGAAGATGAGCGCGCTGGCGAACACGACCCGGTTCTTGAGGTCGCGGCGGTCGGCCGGCCAGATATAGGGCCACAGGTGCAGCAGCGTCGCGAACAGCGCCCCGCCTTGGCCGCTGACGTCCCGCTTGAGGTGCTCGGTCGGTCGCTGAAAGTCGATCATGAAGAAATTACGGCCCGGAAGGGCCGCCAAGGGCCGCCGCGTGTTTGCGATGCCATGTGATTGTCATATAGGGGCTTTCCATTGTTCCTGCACGCGCGCCTGGCCGCCCGCACGCCGCGCAAACAGCTTGCGCTGCGGGCGAATTGCCGCCACATCTACCCTTTCATGAGTGTCACTCTATGAGCAAAATCAATGCGCTGTGCGTCTACTGCGGATCGAACCCAGGGACTGACGCGGCCTTTGTCAAGGCGGCGCACGACTTCGGCAAAATCCTCGGCGAAAATGGCCTTCGCCTGATCTATGGCGGCGGTTCCATCGGCCTGATGGGAGCGCTTGCCGCCTCCGTGATCGAGCATGGCGGTGAAGTGACCGGGATCATCCCGGAGTTTCTGACCGCGGCCGAACGGCCGCGGCGGCTCGCCCAAGAGCTGATCGTCACCCACGACATGCACGAGCGCAAGCGCACGATGTTCGAGCGCGCCGATGCTTTCGTCGCACTGCCCGGCGGCCTCGGCACGCTCGAGGAACTCGTCGAGCAGATGACCTGGGCGCAGCTCGGGCGCCACAAGAAACCGATCCTGGTCGCCAACATCAACGGCTTCTGGGACCCGCTGCTCGGCCTTATCGCGCACATGCGCGCGCTCGCGCTGGTCCCGTCCCCGGCGCAAGGCGTCAATCTGCTCGTTGCCGACCGCATCGAGGACATTTTGCCGAAGCTGCGGGAAGCAGCGCGGGCGGTCGTCGCCGCGGAGAAGAAGATGGCGGTGCCCGCCGACCGGATGTGATGTCTTGAGGGCTGGCCCTCTCCCCTGCGGGAGAGTTTCAGCGTGATGGTCGGGAGAATGTTTTTATTATCATGTCCTATAAAGGGGGGCCTAATAGCACTCTGGCACTGAGTGCACATAGGTAGCACGAACGTCCGAAAGTCACTGGCATGTTTCACAGCTAAATCTCGACAGGCTAGTGCGTGCTGCTGCTTTAGAGCAACCGCTAGAGGCACCACTGCGATACGGACGGATGGCGCAAGTGTTTAGCAGTGCCGCGCATCGCGAGGCGGGCCGAGCGAAAATGGCCATGATCCTGAAATCTTGTCGCTGCCGGTTCGCGTCCGTCACCCGTCTCGACTCGATCGGATTCGGTCCGGCGCGCTCGTGCTGGATCGACGCGCTTGTTGGCGACTAACCCGAGACCAGATAGGAGCCAGCGAATGCCGCGCTTCGCCGCAAACCTGACGATGATGTTCAACGAATGGTCGTTTCTGGATCGTTTCGATGCAGCAGCCGACGCCGGCTTTGTCGCCGTCGAGTTCCTCTTCCCCTATGATCACTCTCCGGATGCGATTGCGCGATGTTTGTCGCGAAATGGCCTGACTCTGGCGCTGTTCAACCTGCCTCCGGGAGATTGGGCGGCAGGTGAGCGAGGCTTCGCCGCGCTTCCCGACCGGTTTGCCGATCTACAGCGTGGCATGGAGACGGCATTGCCGTTTGTACGGGCGACGGGCGTCAAACGTGTGCATCTCATGGCCGGGATCGCAAGCGATCATGATCCCCGATCGGGCCAGGCCTATCGGACAGCAGCGGCATGGACCGCGGAAAGGGTTGCCCGCGAAGGGCTCGACCTTGTCGTAGAGCCGATCAACAGCCGCGATATGCCCGGGTACTATCTAAACGATTTCAGGCTTGCTGAAACAGTGATCGGCGAACTTGCCCTGCCGAATCTCAAGTTGCAGTTCGACATCTATCATCGCCAGATCATGCATGGCGACGTGACCATTGCGCTCCGGCGATTGATGCCGATCGTTGGGCACGTACAGATCGCGAGTGTCCCTTCTCGGAATGAGCCGACGGCCGAGGAATTGAATTACCCGTTCCTGTTCGATGAGCTGGATCGGCTCGGGTATTCGGGTTTCGTCGGATGCGAATACCGACCACGTGGCAAGACGATCGAGGGACTCGGCTGGTTTTCGCCGTGGCGCCGCAAGGGTAGTCTTGTGGGGACCGCGGGAGCACCCTCATGACTCCACTTGGCTGTATTGCTGATGACTATACGGGAGCGTCGGATCTCGCCAATACGCTTACCAGATGCGGCCTGCGAACCGTGCAGGCTATCGGGATTCCTGCGGACAGCCTTACTCTTCCCGACGTCAGTGTCGTGGTCGTGTCGCTGAAGATCCGCTCCATTGCCGCGGCCGAGGCCGTGTCGCAAGCCCGTGCGGCGGACGCCTGGCTCAGGAAGCGCGGCGCGAGCCACGTCATGTACAAGATCTGCTCCACCTTTGATTCCACCGATGACGGCAACATCGGGCCGGTGCTGGATGCCCTGCGCACCGACGCCGGCGAAGCAATCGCCGTCGTCACGCCTGCGTTTCCCGAGACCGCACGCACCGTCTATCAGGGCAACCTGTTCGTCGGCGCGCTCCCGCTTAACGAAAGTCCGCTCAGGGATCATCCCCTCAACCCGATGCGCGATGCCAATCTGGTCCGCGTGCTCGCGCGGCAAAGCCGCTCGGAGGTCGGACTCATCGACCTCAGGACGGTCGTCGCCGGTCCGGCCGCCATCCGCAACCGCCTCGCCGACCTCGCCAAGGAGGGGTTCGCAGCCGCAATCGCCGATGCGGTGTTCGATCGCGATCTCGAAGCCATAGGCGCCGCAGCGCTCGAGCGGCGCGTGTCCATCGGCGCCTCCGGCCTCGGCCGCGGACTCGCTCGCGGCCTTATTGCATCGAGCGCCACAGCAGCGAGCGCCTCAACGGAAGCAATGGGTGCGCCCGTCGGCGGCCGGACTGCCTGCCTTGCCGGCAGCTGTTCGCAGGCGACGCTTACACAGATCGAACGCGCCGAGCGGGCGATGCCGGTCCTGAGACTCGGTCCCGACGGGCTCGTCTGCGGACCGCAGGAAGTGCAACGCGCGCTTGCGTGGGCGAGCGAACATCTCGATCAGGGACCTATCCTGCTTGCAAGCAGTGCCGCGCCCGATCGAGTCGCGGCCGTCCAGGCTCGTCATGGCCGTGCCGCAGCCGGGCATGCAATTGAGCAAGCGATGGCAAGGATTGCCGCCGGCCTGCTTGACCGTGGCGCGCGTCGGCTGGTGATCGCCGGAGGAGAGACCGCCGGCGCGGTCGTGGACCGTCTCGCCATTCCAGCATTTCTCGTGGGCCCCGAGATTGCTGCCGGCGTTCCTGTATTGCGTACGATCGGCGCCAAGCCCAATGAGATGGTGCTGGCGCTGAAATCGGGGAATTTCGGGGGACCCGACTTCTTCATGGATGCGCTACGGCTGATGCAATAGCCAGAGGGCGCGAGCTTTCGTCGGACTCGGGTTCGCTCGCCGCTCCGATTTTCACCCAGAAACCGGTCAACGTCAGGGGCAAGCCTGGAATGTGCGTTTCGGGTCGTGTTTAGGCTGTCGAGTGGAAACTTTCGTCTTTCTTGCCGTTCTGTTCGCCGCCGCTTGCCACGCCGGGTGGAACGCGTTGATCAAGATCGGGCTTGATCCGCGCATACCACCTCATTGATCGCGGTCGGCTCTGCTATAGTAGAGTTCATTTGCCTTCCGCTTGCCGGCCTTGGGCGCAGGCCGAGCTCACGCGGGTTTTAGCGCCGCCACCTGCTCGTTGGTGAGCAGCCGGACCTTCGACCCGCGCAGAAGCAGAAAGAGCTTTGCGGTTTCCTCCAATTCTTCGATCGCATTAGCCGCAGCATCGAGCGTGCTGCCTGCGACCACCGGGCCATGGTTCGCGAGCAGAACCGCATGGTGCTTTCCCGCCAACCGTTGCACGGCGTCTGCCAAGGCGGGATCGCCCGGAGGGTAGTAGGCCACGAGTGGCAAGCGGCCTACGCGCATGACGTAGTAGGCGGTGATCGGGGGCAGCACATTTGCAGCATCAACATCGGCAAGCGCCGATACGGCCACGGAGTACGTGGAGTGCAGGTGCACGACGGCACTGGCTTGCGGCCGCTCGCTGTACATGGCGCGATGGAGGAACGTCTCCTTGGTCGGCGGCTCGCCGGAGACGAGTTTTCCGTTGGCGTCGAGCTTGGCGAGCCGCGCCGGATCGAGCCGACCAAGTGAGACGTTGGTCGGAGTCATCAGCCAGCCGTCTTCGAGCCGAGCACTGATGTTCCCGGCACTGCCGAAGGTCAGTCCGCGCGTAAACAGCGATGCGCCAAGCCGGCAAATTTCTTCGCGCAATTTTGATTCGTTTAGATGAGGCATGTGAATGCCCTCATGAAGAACACCTCGCGGTCAATGGCGAATCCCCAACCACTGCGGAACGGTGTGCGGCCGTCTGGCTTCATCCTCGTCGTCGCCGTTATTCAGCATGTTCGCCAACTCGTCCGCTCAATCGTCTCAATGCCGATGTTGTCGAGCAGGTCATCTCGAAGTCGAGCCGACGTTCTACAGCGAGTTCGCGGGGGCGACAATTTCAACTCTGGTCGGTGACGAACTCTTGCGGCAGC
>Ga0210409_10002739_pt1 | contig 20544 bp, 17 predicted proteins | sample IncBWH17MmetaG_FD_161649 | JGI IMG/M metagenome (GOLD analysis project Ga0210409, IMG submission 161649) | Forest soil microbial communities from Barre Woods Harvard Forest LTER site, Petersham, Massachusetts, United States - Inc-BW-H-17-M | ecosystem: Environmental > Terrestrial > Soil >...
TGCGCAGATTGCGCGCGATGCGCAGCCCTGGCTGATCGGCAGCCTTCTACTGATGGGGTTCACGGGCAGCCTGCTGTTCCTGTCCGAAGCGATCAAGTGCTATTACCACGATGCTTTCTGGTTCAAGATGGCATCGCTCTTTCTGGCCATCGTCTTCACATTTACAATTCAACGCAAAGTAATCATGGCCGGCGAGACGCGCGTGAGTCCTGTTTGGAACAAAGTAGTGGCCCTCGTTTCAATCCTGTTGTGGTCCGGCGTGGGAATCGGCGGACGCTGGATTGGCTTTTCGTAAGAAGCAGACTGTAAGGTTCGTCGACCAGCTACTTGCCTGCGGGCTCGCGTCGCTTCAATTCCTCAAATTTGCTTTTAGGAATGGCCGAGTTGAGCAGCACGGCGGTAAGCGTCCCGATGATGATGCCGTCGTTGGCCAGCAGGCGCACCGAAGGCGGGAAAATGTCAAACACCGCCGCAGGTGCAAAGCTGACGGTGGTGCTCAACGCGACTGAAGCCGCTACGATTAGCAGATCCCTCTGACTGCGAAGACTTTCAGCCAGGATACTCACTCCTACAACGACGATCATGCCAAACATGAAGATCAGCGTTCCGCCCAGCACAAATGTAGGGACAACGCCGATGGCCAGTCCGATCTTTGGCATGAGAGCCATGACCACCAGGAGAATGCCCGTGGAAGCCACGACGAACCGGCTGCCGACGCCAGTTAACGAAATCGCTCCCACGTTCTGATCGTACGAAACGATTGGGACACCGCCGAAGAGCGTCGCGACGATCGAGCCTAAGCCGTCTGCCGCCACCGCGCCTCGAACGCGGCTTTCACTGGCATCGACATCCAACATCTTACAAAGCGCGAGCGTGATACTCATCGTGTAGATCGCTGTCACGAAATAATAGACGATAATCGTCGCGATGGCCCCTGGGCTGGGCCATGCCAGCCCGTAGGGAACGAGCCTCGGAAGTCGTAGCCATGGTGCATCCGCGATTGCCTTCACATTGATTAGCCCCAGCGGAATCGACATGAGATATATGCAGGCGACCGCCAAAAAGATCGACAGCGACTTGGTCATGCCCTTCGTCGACATATTGATTGCAACAATGAGAACAATGCTTCCGGCCAAATAGATAAATGTAAGCGGCTTACCAAAGTACGGTGTGTTGACGCCGAACGCGACATTGGCGGCAACCTTGATCAAGCTTTCGCCGGTCATGACGAGAAGTGTTCCCACGACGAGCGGCGGGAACAGCGCACGCAGCTTGCCGATCGCGGGACTGGCCACGAGTAGCACAATACCTCCGATGATCAGAGCTGCGGAAGCCGCTGCAAGGCTCTCGGTTCTGGCGATGGCGGCGACTGGCGCGATGTAAATAACGTAAGCACCGAGCACGAGAGGAAGACGGCCGCCGATCCAGAAAAATCCCAACGCCGAGATCAGGGTTCCGACGCCGCAGCCCAACATGACGCCGGTCATCATGGACCCGCGCAGGTCGGGGGACAGGTTCAACATACCGCCGATCACGAGCGGCGATGCAATCATTGCCGTGAACATGATCAAGACATGTTGAAGGCCGAATAGGAATGATTTGATTGGAGGAGGCCTGTCCTCGAGTCTGTATCGCAGCGAATGAACAAGAAGATTCGTCCCGGCGGGCGCGCCTTCCTCGGCCAACATGCTCCTGATTCGGTCATGTCCTGGATTCATGTCCAACTCCTCGGCTCAACGATCACGCGCGCGATCCATGAGCGCCTTCTCCTGCCCGCCATCGATTTCTATCATGGTTCCATTGACGCAGTGCATGCGGGGCGAAGCCAGCATGACGACGAGATCGGCAACCTCCTCGGGCTCCGTGATTCGCCCGATGGGAATTGAGGCCGGAGCGAGTTGATCGGCCTCCTCATAGCTGAGCTTCATGTCGCGCGCCATCGCCTTGACGAGGCCCGCCCAGCGCTCGGTGCGAACCGGGCCTGGATTGACGGCAACGAGGCTGATTCCGTGCCTGCCGTATTGCCCCGCGAGCGCCAGCGTCAGGTTCTGTCCCGCGGCATTCGCGGCGCCCGGCGCGATCTCCCAATAGGAGGGCTTCACCCCGTCATTCCCAATGAGATTGACAACGCGGCCGCCGCCCTGCCGAACCATGATCGGAAGAACGTAACGCAGGCAGCGCACGTAGCCCATGAACTTGAGCTGCAAAGACTGCGCCCAGTCCGCCTCGCTGAGATGTTCGATGATGCCCCCCGGCGCGGAGCCGGCGTTGTTTACCAAAATATCAATACGGCCCAACGCTCGCTGGCCCGACTCGACGAAGTTTTTGGCGTCAGCGTCCTTGGTAAGATCCGCCGGGATCGGGAAGATCTTCCGTCCCGTAGCCGCAATGATTTCCTCGGCAGAGGCGGCGAGCGTTTCCCGGCGGCGCGCGCAAATCGCGACATCTACGCCTTCGCGAGCGAGACCAAACGCGATCGCCTTGCCAATGCCCTCGCTGCCGCCAGTGACAAGCGCTTTTTTTCCTTCGAGCCTCAAATCCATTTCATTCCCCCTGAATACCTTTTTAGGTCCCACTGACGGCCACTATGCATCTCCAATTGGGCGCCGATGCGACATCCAGCAGCCCGCTTCGACAGCACCGAAGAGCTCAGCAAGTGCGCCGTTGACGGCGGCGGGTTCTTCGCTGTTGATTGTGTGTCCGGCGCGAGGAATAACGAGAAGTCCCCCCGTGGGTACCACGCGCTTCAGAAAGAAACTTCCATCAAGGCACGGGAAATCCTCATCCCCCACGATTACCAGCAGAGGCACTGTGAAGCCTCGCAGGCGCTTCTCCAGATCGCACAAGGTGGGCCGTTTGAGCTGGATATTGAGCATGGTAAGGGCGGAGCCGCTACCTGAATGTTCCGCGAGCATGCGCGTGAACTCAGCGAAGCCACGGGGATCTTTTGCCCGAAAGGTATGCCGCATCGGCGCGTTCGCGTACTTCGCCGCGGCAACTTCCATCAGCTCACTTTGGAACATGCGGGCGATCTCTTCGCAGGCACACGCTGACGCGTCCCGCTCTGCGGGATTCGAACCCCATCCGCATCCAAGCGCAGCGACTGAAAGACATCGTTCAGGATAATCGAGACCCACGTGCAGCGCCGTGTATGCCCCCATCGAATGTCCTACGAGATGCGCTTTTTCGATTCCCAGCGCATTCATGACCGCAAGTACGTCCTCGCAGGCAATCTCCTGGCTATAGGCGTTCGGGTCAGTCGGGATGTCGGAAGGAGGGTAGCCGCGCGCCGCAAAGGTCACGCAGCGATGAGAGCGCGCGAAGAAGCGCATTTGGGGCTCCCAGGAGCGGTGATCACCGGCAAATTCGTGAACGAAAATCACCGAAGTTCCATAACCGGTCTCCTCAACATGTAGCAACGTGCCGTCGAGCGCTGCGATCCTCGTCATCCTCCCCTCCCAGCGAATAGTTTTGTACGCTCGCATATTCTCCGCTTGCAAGCAAATAGATTCGAAACGCGCACTGATTAGCTTTCAGCCGCTGGATCGAACGTTTCAACAGATGGAGAGCGGTTCGGGATTGCCAAAAACGTAGTGACGAAAACGTGTTTCAGTCCATCGTAACAATATGGTAGGCCTGTGCGGACTCGTTCACCCTGAGCCTTGCGAGAGGGTTCATCCTCGGCATTGCCAAGGACTCGCCCTAGCTTGCCAAAGGGAACCGCAGACCCCTACCGATTCAAAGGCCGGCGAACACGTATAGTGGGGTGTATAAGGCTACTTGTCTGCGCGGTCAAAATGGAAATCTTGGCTTACACTACGCGTTGTCACCAATACCGACATCCGTCAGCACGGCCAGCTTCAGCGCGTGTCAATTGGGTGGGGCAATGGAAATCTCACGAATATCCATCGTGGGTGGCGGCATCGGCGGGCTGACCGCGGCGATTGCACTCCAACATTTCGGCTATCAAGTGTCGGTCTTTGAGCAAACCAACGAGTTACGAGAAATCGGCGCAGGTGTGACCATCACACCGAACGCGATGCATGCGCTCAACTTTTTTGGCATTGGCAAACGAGTGGCCAGCGAAGCCGGACCCACCGACGCGTACCTGATACGCCATTTTCAAACTGGGGATATCATCAAAGTTAGGGCCAGCGGACGCGACTATGTCGAGAGATTTGGCGCCGACTATCATCAGGTCCATCGCGCCGACCTTCACACAGCCCTGGCCGAGGCCATCCTCGGAAACGATCCTAATTGTGTGTTTCTCGGACATTGCTTCGATTCGCTGAAGCAAAGTTCCGAGCACGTCATCGCGACATTCACCAACGGAAGAACAGTTACAAGCGATGTTCTAATTGGTTGTGACGGCGCTGCCTCAAAAGTGAGAGCTGATGTCTTGGGAGATGAAGTGGTGAATTACACCGGCCAGGTCGCATTTCGTGCGCTCCAACCGATGGCCAATGTGCCGGCAAGCATTAGGGAGCATCCCTTTGCTTTGTTCGTCGGCAATAAGCGGGTCTTGATGCATTATCCGTTGCGTCATCGAACGATCATGAATGTGCTGGGGGTCGCTCGTGAGGCAAGTTGGCAGGACGAAGGATGGAGAATTCGCGCCACGATAGAGGAGTTTGCAGACCTCTATAGCGATGTTTATCCGCCTGCTCTGCACCTCATTCGTGCGATTTCTCCCGGAACGCTGTTCAAATGGGGGCTTCGCGACCGCGAGCCGCTTCAGCGATACACCAAGGGGCGAGTCACGATGCTGGGTGATGCGGCGCACTCTATGTCGCCATTTCTAGGCCAAGGTGCTTGCATCGCCATTGAGGATGCCACTGTGCTGGGTCGCGCCTTCGCCCTCGCCAGCACATTTCAAGAGGCGATCGCAATCTACGAAAACACCCGCAAGGCACGCGCGAATGGCGTGCAACTCGCTTTCCGTCAGCAAGCTGACGAGCTCCAGGGCGCTACCAAGAGGGGGCCAAACCCCGGGGCGAGTGCTGACGACCGCGGCTTGTACCTCTATGACCCTGTTACCGTCCCTCTGACCTTGCCTGTTTAATGCTGACGTCTCTCATCACGCCCGTGCCAATCTGTGCGACGACTTCGTAGGGGGCGAGACGCTGGCTGGCCGAGAGTGCCATCCTGCCTCCTAAAATTGCCGGGTAGTATAGCCCTGTTTGGAACGTTTGGCGCACGACGCGGGGGCAGGGTTGTGAATGCTCTTTGCCGGTGATCTGCTGCAAGTCACAGCGGCGCATTAGCCCGATTGCAGGTAAAGAATTACAGGTGAAGTTTTTCTCTGATTCCGGAGAAAACACTCTAAAGCATTGAAAATAATGGTAGGCCCGTGCGGACTCGAACCGCAGACCTCTACCGTGTCAATGGCCCGCGAATACCTACGTCCAATAACTTGAATAACGTCGGCGGTTACCGAAGCGCGCGGAAGCACGGCGAAGATGGGATCGTCACAAGTGAAATTACAGGTGAAGAATTCCAGTCAGATCGTCCCGAAAATCTCGCACCCTTCACAAACAACATGAAGGATGCGCCAGCCGCGTTTTTTACTGTCCCGCCAAGCCTGCAATGTCTAAGTCGTATTCGGTCACCGGAACGTCTCGAAAATCATCGAACACTGGATCGCGGCTCATTCGATCAGCGGTCTTTTGGCTAAGATCAGCCCGATAAGTTACTTTGTAGCGAGCATGTGGAGCAGGCCGGATGGAGATCATCGCGCGCCAATTCCCTTCCGGGGCATCCACAGATTCGGAATCCTTATCGATATATGGCCGCAAGCTGCGCTCCGCGTCAGCAAGCGTGCTCTTACCAAGAATCACTCCATCTTGAGTGAGCGCCTTTTGGCCAGCCCCGACCCAAACCAGTATACCGTTGAGAACGCATTTCGGACCTTTATCTGCGGCAATAGAGATATTTGATTTCTTCCATGAGAGCCCATACTGATTCTCTTCTGTTGGATTGCCGAAAACTTCGATGGCTTTCGCACATGTCTCTCCCGGCAATAGCACTGGGATCTTATACATTTCAGCCTGTAATGGGGTTGCGACTTCGACTTCCGTTTTATTCTGAAGAACCGGGACTGACTTGTTCTCGTCGAGGGCAACTGTGTTGTCTTTGGGCGTTTTCAATCTTTCGAATGCCAAAAGCGAAACAAAAACGATGCCAATCGCAGCTGCGAGCGCAACAAGCCATCTTTTCCCCGAATCGAGCCCTGGTCGCATGCCGAGTCCTCTATGGCGGGTGGCACACTCTTTCGCCGTTTTTTCTGTTGATATTGTGTTGCCGCTGAATAATACCACTCCTTCACGTCCTCCACGAGGCGCGGGGTTTGCGTTTTCCGGAGCCTTTACCCTTCCGGGTGGCCGACTCTCCGGCTCTCGGACGGTCGGGTTCTTGATTTCTCCTTCTTTTCCCTGGCTCACAAGCTCATTCGCCGCTACCGAACACCAATCCGCTCCCCTGAGTTGCAGGCAGGAGCAGATGTCATAAACCAATCCCCTAAAAGCGAACGGGCCTGCCACTCGAAAAGTCAAACCGTCTGAAAGCATGCGCCCGAAGCCGACTAGAAAAGCGAAACAGTCGATTGACCATTTTACAGGTGAAGAATCGCAGGTGAAGTTTCCGTCGGATTCCGGAGAAAACCCTCCAAATTATTGAAAAGAATGGTAGGCCCGTGCGGACTCGAACCGCAGACCTCTACCGTGTCAATTCAGAGGATGATATTGCACCAATGAGTGACGGAGCGCATCCAACTGCAAAGAAGGACTAGAGATAGGTAGGGTTGAAACACTTTCATATTGCACGACAATGCAGCACGAAGTCCTGCCTTGCGTAGGGAAGAAATAGTGGGTTATGACACAAAGAATGTCACATTGCCGCGGGGGCTGGCCATCTAGGTTCGCGAGCTCGGCTAGGATCGAAAGCGGCGGACTCATAATCCGTACGGACTCGCCTGCATCATGCTGCATCAAACTGCAAGTCGTTGAAAGCAATCAAGTTTTAGAAAATCCGACATTGTGTGGCGCTGCGTCAAACTGCACCAAAACTGACACCAAACTAGCACCGGAGAATCGAACTTGATTTGAGAATGAACCATGCATGACTATCGTGCCAAGACGACGAGTCTTCCGACACTGAGAGATCTTGGATCGCTGACTATCCCTCTTTCTCCAGACGCTTCACGAGCTCTTTGAGCTCGATCACGTATACGCTTCTTTGCGTAGAGAACGACGCTCCGAACTCGAGACGTTTGCCGGCGCCGTTAAACAATTCGGCGTCTCGCTCAATTTGGTGCACTGCCACCCCTTCACTCTCGAACTGTTGATTATCGCAAGTCCAGCACACCAAGAGGTCTATTTGGTCGAGATACTTAGTCTTCTCCTCCAAATCTTCTATGATATCCGCGGCCTCATATTTGAACTCGACGTTTAAGGGAAAATACTCAATGCTCTGAATCGTCTTCTTGTTAAGCTTTTCACGCCAGATTTGCAGAGCTTGGCCGCCAACATCGGATCCAGACAGGCTGTACTTGACGACGGCGTCATATGTGGAGGCCGTGTTGATGTCGAAGGTCCGGTATCCCTTCAGTAGCCCCCGTCCGAGTATCTCGTGGAAAACTGCGATTGTGGCTTGCTCGTTCTGAGGTTCCTTCGCGAACGGTATCTTTCCCAGGCCCAGATTGGGAAAGCCTTGGACTTTCTCAACTCTCGCTTGTGCCTTCTGCTTTTCAGCGAACTGGTCGACGCTGTCCTCGCCCTCATGCCCCACAAAGCGAGTCTTCCAAGCGCGCATATCATCCCAGATGGTCTTGCACGAACGCTTGATGATTTCCTGGGTCCTTCCGGGAACAACTTTGCGACCAGCATCAAAACTCAGCCAATCAGCCTCGACTAGAAAATAAAAATTATTCCAATACCCAGCCTCCGTAGTCCCAGTGGGGAACGCTAACCCTATGCCCGTAGGCATGCCTCGGACCGAAAGGTAGATTCCAGGCTCAACGTCTCCAGGCTCGTCAGACCGCATTACTTCGCTGCCGGTTCGCTCGGCTTCCCTCTGGCGTAATTTGTATCGGCCGAGGAGGTTGTACTGTTGAGCTAGCTTGTCATATTCAGGGACACTGAGCATGAGGGTATAGAAGTGAGCAGCCCGCCCTCCTGACAAGGTAATCTCCCGCTTGTCAGTCAGGCCCCAGCCCTTGAAGTCCCTCATCTTGTTGTTCTGCGCAAGCTCTTTGACCTCCTCCAGCGACTTTTTATGAAGGAGATGATCCGCAGGGTGCCAATAACAGTGCTCCACCTTCTCAGTCTTCTCGGTACCGTTAGTCTCTACGATAGAAAGAAGAATCTCAATCTGGGGGTTCTTGTCCTCCAAATCGGACCAGAGCGGATATGTACTACCCAAGGCTGTCTTTGTTAAGAGGAGGTGCCGCAGGCGGGGCTCCTCCAACTCAAAGTCCGCGATTACGTCTTGGGCCAACACTTTAGTGAAGGATCCCGAGGCCATCTTCTTCGTGGTCACAACAACCTTCGACCTTTGTATATTCTGTTGTTCAACCCAATTGCGCCCGCCCTCGAAAACGGCGGTATGCACATAACCGTCACCCGTCGAAGTCTCAACTTCAATCCTGTTTGTGCGGAACGCACAAAATGTCAAGCCCAGTCCTTTCTCTCCGATCAGTCTTGGCTGACCTCTCTTAAAGGTGACATTAGGTGTCATTGCTCGCTCAACCTTTTCGCGAGTCATGCCTACCCCGGTGTCAGTAACTTCAAGGCTGCGATTTTTGCGGTCGAAGCGGACATCGACTTTGCCTCTGGCGGGGTTCTTTTCGCGTATGGCGTCAACCGCGTTCTGGCACAGCTCGGCCAGAATATCCCAGTCATGATGGTAGCTATCGACGATGTTCCGTATGAACTGCCTGTGGCCTTCGTCGCTCCCGAGCTCAAAAATATCTATAGATACATCATTCAGTTCTGGGTCCATGATGCACACCCTATCAAAATCAGATGCGCCTGTGCCACTGTTTTGCTGGTTTTCCTTCAAACGGTTTCGATACAATTCAAAAATTTACTCTTTATCGAACATTTGAGCCCTTTGAATTGATGTCACCAAAATCAATCGGTTGGGCCCGATGCGTTTGTGGGGGTTTTCTGAACGGGACACGGTTCGCCAAACTTAGAGGTAGGTCTAACGAGTTGATCTTGTAGAAGCAAAGTGTTGAAAGGGTTGCGAGAAGAGTAGGTCCTACCATTTCCACTGGCATATTCCCGATTTGCACGCCTCTCGAATCGGAGTTGTAGAAACTCCGTTTTCACGTAGGTATCCCTCTGCGAGCCGGATCTGTCAGCCATCTCTTTATTGCCGCAACAAATTCCCAGCAGAAGGCCGCCAGCGATTCGCAGCCCCCCAAAAAAAAATGAAAAATTATTGTGGATAGCCAACTATGAACAAGGCCGTACATCCAGCTTCTCGCTTGTGATACTTGCCCTAGAATCGTTAAATGTCGTAATACAGGTGGAACGACCGGGGCCATTGACAACAGGTAACTTACTGATTCTTCAAGCGCGAAAAACGGTAAAAACGGACAAAGCCTGATTTTTTATTGCAAAAGTATTGCACGCAGGGGCTACGATTCGGCAATCGTAATTCGCGCGGAGCCGAGCTTGATTTCGGTACCGTCTCCGTATCGCATTGAAGCCTTCTCTGTTAATTGTCACCGGCTTTTGGGCCGTGCATCCTCACTAGTCCGGAAAGATATTCTGCCATGTCGCCGTACACAGGTCCCTCGGTATCAAGGTCCGCAGGTGCCACCAAATCTGTCGGACCTACACCTCCGACGAACCCGTCCAAAATTCCAGCGTCAACAAGCGCGTCACTGTATTCGTCGGAGCAACCCGAAATGCGCGCATTCCAAATGGAACGCCCCGCTCCCGCGATCAAATCCGCCACCTGCAGTTGTGGGAAATTGTGCGATTCTTCCAAGCGTAGCCCTTGAATGGGAAGGGGAAATGTAATCGCACGGCGATCCTGTCCCACCGTCGCCCGTGGGTTAGCAGGATCAAGAACGGCTTCCCAAAACGACCGTCGCCTCTCGAGCATGTTGGATTGGTCGTGGAACACAAGAAACGTTTCTTCGGGGAACTCGGTCCTCCAATGCTGTACTGTTTGCAAAATGCCCAGATCGGAGACGTCCAGCACGTGCTCTGGCAAATCGATTAGGTGGCGGTATCCCAGCCGAGCACCAATAATTTCGAGCGGTCCGAGTGCTTCCGCGACGAGTTCGTGCTGCCGTTTCACTTCCCGCACAGAATCCCAAAAGGTTCGAAATGCAAAAGGAGTGCGGTCGCGGGTCATCACCTGAAAACGCCTTAAAAACTCGCGCCTTCCCTCACGTCCGAGGCAGGTTCCGAGCGTTAGGTAGCAGACGTTTGAATAAGCGATATTGCCGCCTCGCTCGTAGAGATTGACCCCGTCCGCGCGCATTGCGGGCTCGACCCAGTAGTCAATCAGGTGTGTAAGGAGCAGAAACTCTTTGTGGAACGAATAGAACGCCGTCTTTCGCCGGTTGATGTTCAGCGAGCGAAGAAATTCAAGAATTTGCCTGCGACCCTGGGAACTGCGTGACCTCTTGGAATACTTCACCTCGTTCCGAGGGCGTCCGAAGGCAGATTCCAATAGGGCGCGGGCTTCGCACTCCTCAATCACGGTGCTCGCCAAGATGAACATTGGTTGGTCGCGATTGATCAGATCTGACCCGGTGTAACCCGCCTCGTCCAGGAATAGATCCATCCTACTTTCCTAGCTTTTTTCCTCTCTATTCACCCGCCACCTGTGGTCGCCTTCCGGAGTACCAGTGTTGATGTGAATTACTTCTATGTCTCCGTCACTTTCGAGGGCGCGGTCAAGGTCAGTGACGCCTAGCACGGTAGTGACGCTGCCAACATTATTTTCACAGCATGGGTAATATGCAAAGAAGTTCATACAACGGATTCTACCATGTGGCCCCGGCGCGTCCAGATTCACTTGCCCCCCAAATCGGCTCCTAGTAGTGTGAGATCGGTGGAGTGAGAAGAAGCTGAAATCACGAGCGATTAGGTTCAGGAAGGGAACATCCACGAATGATGAATCTCACAGACGCCGACATAATGCTACGGCTCACCGCATTCGAAGATAGCTTTGTCGAGCGGAAGACGGCGGGCGATTCAAAGGATTGGTTGAAGACCGTTGTAGCTTTTGCAAATTCGACCCCAGTCGGTGACCCGTCCTTCCTTTTTATCGGGGTCCGAAACGACGGAAGCATTGAAGGTAATGCAAACCTTGATTCTTTGCAGCGCACGTTGAGCGAAAAACTGTCCGTAGCGTACCCGCCAATCTATGTTGTCACCAAGATCCTCCAGTGTGATGGGAAGCAGTTCCTAGTTGTCATTGTTCCGGGAAGCGCAAATAGGCCCCATTTTGCTGGCCAAGCTTTCGTTCGGGATGGCTCGCAATCAGTCCCATCATCCGCAGAACAGTTCGATACTTTAATCGCTGAGCGAAACAGTAAAGTGCGCGAAATTAGGAAGTGGGTCGGAAAACAGATTACAGTACAGCGTCCAACCACGCCGGAGACGCAGCATTCGCACTTAGTAGCTGTGTATGGCCTTGGTACAAGCGGGGGAAAACTCATGGGAACCATCGTGGACTGCAATCAATTCTATGTCACCGTGGCAAGTGTCACTCGGGCGGGATTCCAGATTTCGTTTCCACTAAGCACGATAGAAATCAACTTCGACCACAATGACCGGTGCTTAGAATTGCGATTGCGGGAATAGATTCGAGACCGGGCCGCTGCAACGGGTCCCACAAGACTAGCTCCACTTCGTGCCGCTCCGCCGAACATTTCGTGCCTTAGCGGCAGCCAGATTTTTGGAAGTCAGCGCCTTTGCCACCGCCTGCATGGCCGACCGGATACTTACCCAACCGGCATCCTCTGGGGGCAGGGTCAAGGAGTTTACGATTCGATCTTGGGGTAGAAGCCGCTTCGCTTCTTCAAGGATTGTTCGCGCCAGCGTCTCGGTCGTCTTATCGGCCACCAGCGAGTGGCCCATCGCGTCCTTCGCTGTCTCGGCCACCTCCCGTGCTTGGGTCGCCAGATCGAATAGGTCACTCATCTTGCTACGCTACCTTTCACAGCGAAGTGCTCCGTAAACCGTAACACAGGGCGCGGATTCCCGCACGGCCCCGGCGCGCCCGGATTCAGTTTAGGCGCTTGCGTAGCAAAAACTTCGACGCTACCGCGTCGTCGATGCTTGTCTCCACGCTAGCAACCTTATTGCGTTCCACTTCGGCCCGCATCCGCAACGGCGCAACGCCGCTCTCAAGGGCAATAATCACTCAAACAGGGGGGAGGGGGCATTTTGCCGTCGCCATACACTAACCCCTCTAAGCTTTGACTCCCACGGTGAGCGCCCCTAGACTCGGTGTCTCTATGGGTCTCCGATGTCTTCTACATTATGGTCGGTTCGCGGGCGCTTCCATTTGGAGGATATTATGGCAATTAGAGAATTAATTGAACAGATAGCTGCCGGTTGGCCGACGTATTTTCAAAAGGGGCGCGTCGACAAACGCGACCGAATTTACGAGGTGGTTACCACGCAGTTTCCGGGAGCACTACAGCCATATGTGGCATCCTACGACACCCTAACCCTACAGGGATCAACCGGTGCTGGCAATATAACTGCTGCCCCGTGGATTGCCATTTTCGATCGCCGCCTCACTACCAGCGCCACGACCGGGTACTACATCGTGTATCTCTTCTCGACCGATATGTCGGCCGTCACGCTCTGCTTGGCCTTCGGAACTACTCAGTTCGAAAAGCAATTCGGTGGCCCATCAACCGCATTCCCGCGTATGCGGTCTGCCGCGACTCGCCTACAGGAAATGTTCAGTCACCTCATACCCGTGCATATGGCCCGAGGGCCAATTGACCTCGCTGCTAAATCAGGCCAGAGGTTGCATTACGCGTATCAGCAATCGGCAATCCTCTCGTATGCCCCGTATCGCATCGGAACCTTACCAGGAGAGGCAGAGCTCGTCGCCGATCTACGTGAGCTTGTTCATCTCTATACGGAAATCGTCTCGGACCCATTGGAAGCGTCCGTCGAGCGCTTAGTGGAGGCGGTCGCGGAACCAGCTCCACACGTTGAAAAGATTAAGGTGCATGACTTCGAACCACGACCGCCGCGGCTGAGCCGTGAATCAAATATGCCGGGCACTCAAGCGCGCCGAAGTCGCCGCTACTCACCTGAATCCCGTAAAGTAGGAGATACCGGCGAACGGCTCGTACTGCGTCACGAGCGAGAACGCCTGATTAAGCTTGGCCGGCAGGATCTCGCCGATCGTATTCGATATCATGCGCAAGAACTGGAATTTGTAGGCTGGGATATTACGTCGTTTGACGACGACGGTAACGAAATGTTCATCGAGGTCAAGTCTTCCATCGGAAAGACCGTCTCAAGAGTCAATCTCACTATTAATGAGTGGGAGGCAGCCTGTGATCCAGCACGGCGAGATTGCTACTACATCTACATCGTTACCAACGCTCTCTCAGCGACGCCGAACATCGAACGCTTACTGAACCCAGCTTCATATGTTGATGATAAACAGTTATCCTGTGAGGCGATCGTCTACGAGCTGCAGCTTAGTCCGCCCTAACGTAAATCACCTCATTTTCTAATCGCACTATTCGCTCGCGGTCAGTTTGGTGACTATCTTAGAACAATCGTTACCTATTCGGAGGACGGTGCCAATCCCCGCGCCAAGTTCGGTCGCAATCTCCCTCCATGAAAGCCCCTGAGCACGAAGCGAAGCAATTCTTCCGGTAATCAACCTGCATTCTCCTTGCGGAGCCAAGCCAGCCGCTCGGCACCGCGCGCACTCAATCTATAAAGAAGAAGTCTGCGTCGGTCCAGGTCGCGATCTAACAACTTCCAGCGCCACAGATGTTTAAGGTAGGAATATGCGGCCCGAATGGGATAAAACCCTGCCAAAATCGCCCAGGCGGGCGGAGAGATCCATCCCCGGTTCTCAAATGTAGAAAGAGCATGAAGCTTTAACGAATTGTAAGAAGAACGCATTTATTTACATTTCCAAGTAGGAAAATAAGCACATCGATTCACACATGAAAAAGCGACAGCTGAAAGTGCTAGCTTTTGCTAATTCTCCAATTCGCACGCAGAAATTGTGGTTGGACTTAATGGTTTGCAAATCTGATTCACCCAATTTGCCGTTTTAGCAATCTTTGCGAATCCTGCAGGATCTCCCGGTTGATAACATCCCAGGTAAAGGAATCGTGCAGGCCAAGCTCTGCCACATGGGTAGCAATTTCCCGTCCGCACCTCTCGGCAATGGCGTCCAAGTCGCGTGGTTCAGTCTGGCTATAGAAAATCCACACGTCAGTGGCGCTAGTCAGCGTGCGCGAAACCTCACTGGCACGTTGCGCCGTCCACAACAGGTCGATACCGCGGTGCCTTCCTGTACGAACAATCTTTCCGAATACGGGTGGCATGTATCCCGCTTTCAAGACCAACGGCGCTTCCTCCACGACGAAAAGCATATGGCCATATTCATAGACCAACCGACAAACGTCCTCGAAGTCGTCCTCTAGGTTTTCATCAGGGATGAAAGCGCAGGCGAATGTCTTCGCTCGACTTGCCTGATAGAAATATTCATCAAGTTCATCATCAATTCCCTCAAATACGTCCGGCAGTAAATTGCTGTGATCTTGCATCGGGTCAAACGCAAAGACGCGAGGAGCGTACTTCACCAGTGTAGCGACGCGAGTGCTCTTGCCGCTTCCCTTGCGCCCAATAACACCAACGATGCGATTTTGAAAATCGGTCATTGAAGTGGGCTCCAAGGGGAAACCATAGTCTCTGGCGCTATGAGTTGCGAGAAGGGTGGCACCACACCCCGGTTGCGAAAGAAAAGGAACCATAGAGCTAGTGCCGCGCCTCCGAGGAATAGCAGAAGGGTTAAGGTTGGATGGCGCTCGAACCACGAATCAGAATCATCGCTCCTTGGTTGAATAGGGTTCATCCTGGTTTCACCTCATCCTTTCGCTTCGAGTTGATGGCGCGCACGACGCTCGTTGCGCGCGCCGTTGGCTGAAGTATTCACAATGCGCCTTCATTGTCGGTTGACGTTCCACAATCGAGTTGCGAAGTTTTAGGAACGCTCTTCGAGCACCTCCAGGCCCGAACATAGGCGTTGCGGCATCGCAAATGCAGAGAAATGAACCTGGACAAAACTGCCTCAAATTGTTCGAGCGGGGCGCGCTCCTTCCAAAGGCGGTCAATCTCATCGGGAATCTGGGAGGTAAGTTCCGCGTAGGCTTGGGGGTCGCCGGTTTCAAGCCACAGGATCATGCCTTGCCGGTAGCTCGGCATAGCAACCTGGCGCAGAGCGGCCTGCATCCGCTCGGCGTAGGGATCGGCGGTAGGAAGCTCGAATGTGAAAGAGGCAGGTTCCGGCGAATCAGGTTGAATATCTTTCTGCCTGTCTTGCTCTTCGATTACCCGCCGTGCGATCTCTAAGTACCGTCCCATTTTTCACCTCCTTCGAGTTACGACATAAACGACCGAAACGACAAAACTCCTCACCTGGGCCGACTTTGGTCGTTAAAATCGTTTTTGTCGTAAGACAAACGACGGGCAGTTAGCCGTTGCGCCGGTCGCCCGCCCGTTGCTTCCGTGCGAATTTCAATAAAGCCCAGGCTGAGCAGAACACTGACTGCCCGGTCGATCTCCGCCTCTTTTTTGTTGCGTCCGAACAGGTCCCGCACCTCGCTGCGGGTCAATCCAGTCGGCGTTGCTCTCACGACGCGCAAAATCTCATCGCCGACGGGATCGCCAAGAGAGTCACCGAAGACATAGTTGGCGCTAGCTTCGGCATACTGCCAGATCGCGACTGCTGCTATAAGATGCTCACGCCTGATCGTGGCCGACGAATCGAGAAGGGCGAAGATCATGCTGAGCCGCAGAACCTGTGCCTCTGCCCGTGAGATGATCGCCCCAAGCAAACCATGCCGTCCCTCAGAGAGATCGCCATAAATCTCTCGCCAGAGTGCTGCTGCGCTCTCATCGCGTTTCATTTCCCCGGATTCGCGAGCAAAGGCTATTGCAAGACGGAGCTTCTCGGAAAGCGGCGCAATCTGTGAATCGTCAAGCGCTCCACCATCTGGAAGTTTTTTGGAGCGGCGCGCGCAACAGAAGATAAATCTGTTTACTAGCCCATTTGCGATTTCTGTTTGATCTAAGTGTCGGACTAGCTCGTCACGGGTGATATGGCCAATTAAGCTGACGTGTGCTCCGGTTGCACGCGCTGGACTATTTTTTGTTAGAGTTTGCAGCGGCGTTCCATCCCACGCGCGGCGCAGAACCTCCGATACCGTTCCCCCTTCGCGTTTCATAACAGCCAAGACCTGAGCGAATTCAGTTTCGAGTAACAGAAGACGCTTATCACCTATGCCTTCGTCAACAATCTTCTCGCCTTTCAAGATCGGATCACGCACCTGCCAGATAATTCCTTCGCCAGACCCAATGCCGCCGTGCACTCGCATCGAAATCCAAAAATCATCTACCACGCGAAACGATTCAGCAATTTGCGACCAAGAAACGCCCTTGCGTCCTTTGCTGGTGGATCCAACAATCAGAGAGAAGAGATTTGTGTAATGGTGATGACGTTCGACAACAAAGAACCGATTGCGCCCAACAACATTGCCGAACGCAGTGAGTAGCTGAATAAGCAGAGCCGCCGGATCGGCTTCAGTGTGCGGCTCAATCGCATGCACAATTTCGCCAGCGAGCCCGTGGAATGCTTCCGATGCAAGCGGCTCCGGCCACGGTTGCGTGTATGACGGCAGCGCCGGGCTCTGCGTCTCTATGCGGGTTCCGAAGCCGAGCCACCCACGGACACGCGCGATAACAGAGTCTCCAACGATCTGCGCCAATGTGGGTGCGCCAGTCGCTGCCTCGCCTACCGCTAGCCGTTTGGATGTTGAGATTACATCGCGGATGCGTTGCCGCGTTTCTTCATCATGTGACGCGATCGCAACAGCGTCTATGAATCGGGCAACTTCTTCTTCAGGCCAAGCTCGCAGGAGCATGCCCGCCAACGCCAGCGCGGCGTAGTGACGCTGACCCGGCTTCGGCCAGTGGCGAGCGAGGAGTGCAGCGGCAGCCAAGAGGGAAACCGCGCGGAGAAGGTCGTCGGCATTCACGCTTGTGGGATTCCCATGATCAGACCAAAAAACCGTTTCGCCACTTGGATGAGTCGATGGCGGCGCGAGAGTCTGTTGGCCATTCGCTCGCAATTCAACGAGCGTAGAGCCATCGGGCGCAGAGAACTTCTGCGGCCCTGGCAGCGGATCACATCCATAAAAGCGGTGCGAGCGCACCCTCGAGGGGCGGCCAAAAACGCAGTTGGTTTTCGAGAGGAAACAATCCGCCAGATCGAGCGCTTCGCTGCAATCGAAATCAATGTCCACGAGACCGCCGCTCGCGGCGCCGAGGAGGATGCCAATGTTCTCGCCGTTCGAAAAATGTGCGGCCATTTCATTTTCCCCTAGCATCAAAGACGGCCAGTCGTGGAGACGCGGGCCTTTCTTGCCATGGGGAATCGGCACAACACGCCAGCCGCGCCGCGTGTACTCGCGCGCCGCGTCGAGCACACTGGTTTCGACTGTTTTACTGGCCATTGCTATTCACAGCTTCCTTCGCAGTCGTGCTTGCTGCAAATCTTTCGAGTGCGGTGCGGGCTATCATTTTGCGCCTACCGATTTGCCGCGACGGCAATTCACCGCGCGCGAGCAGGTAGTCCAGTGAACGCAGCGAAATTCCCAGCGCGATTGCCGCGTCGCGCCTTGAAACCAGAAGTTGGTCCATTAGCCCCTCCGTGCGCTGTTTGCATCCAGCTGCGCGCATTGTCGCCACATTGTGCCTTGCGCTTTCTCCGGCGTCAAAGTAAAATGGCCTTAGTAGGCATATATTGGCATGAGTTTCTGGGAGAGAATGTGGGCAAGCGCGGACCGAAGCCGGTAGATATGGGGACGCTAAACGCGTGGGAATTTGAATGGTACAAAGCTCTCCACTTGCTCCGCGATGGCATGCAACTGCCGGAGAAATTGCGGTGGGATGCACCACCAACCTGGAAGCCGAGAGAGGCCGAAGCCCAAATCAAGGCACTCACTGAATTAGACACTAAGGAAATCTGGGACGAAATGGAGAAGCAACAACAGCGACGGCTTCGCCGACCGATCAGCGAAGCGGAGCGGGTCCACCTTCACGTTAAGGCGGAGATTGGACTACAAAGACTAATTGACGATGAAATTGTAAGGCTCAAACAATTCCTAAGGGCGAAACATATCCTAAGGTCCCGGACTGAGCGGCGCGCGATTTGGACTGCGCTAACTGAGGCGCGGAATTCCACCGCAGTGCAACAGGCTTGCCACCGTTGGGAGCGCCTGGCCGATGTTCGTGCAGCCGGTTTCACGCCGTATCCCGTCCACGTTTCTGCAAACGCACAGGTATTTCTTCGCATGAAAAGGGATCGGCGGTTTCCGCGATCCCCTTATGCCGATACCTCACGCCTGGAGTATATGGCGCGAGGGATGGCAGGAGTTATGGTGGGCGTGAGTCCGATGACCTCAATCGAACGACTTCGCAACATGAAACACGCTGCGGGCGGTCCGTTATGGAGTGATGCAGACAAGTATTGCCGGTGCTGGCGCTGTGAAACTACAAGGTACAGGGACGTACTAAAAGCGCTTGGGGCCGTTGCACCACTACCAGGGGAGGAACTGCACCAATGAGTCTTTTTAAGCGTGGCAAAACTTGGTGGACAGACTTCTCCGTCAACGGCGTGCGCTATCGCATATCGCTCGACACGGTGGACTGGCGCGAGGCAAAGTCGCGAGAGAAGGAAAAGATCACACAAGCGAGCATCGGGAAACTCGCTTCTTCGAATCGGCAATTCGCGCGGCTTGCCTTCTCAGAGGCAGCTGATCGCTACTTAGAGAGTCGCAAGCTTGAATTATCGACGCGCAGTCTGAAGAAAGAACGGCAGCTGTTGGTTCACCCGCGTCAATTCTTCGGCGCCACATCTTTGAATCGAGTTGACTCAGAGAGTTTGCTTGCGTATCGGGAATCCCGGGCGAAGAGCGATCTCAAAGCCTCTTACTTGAATATGGAAATGGGAGTGATACGGAGAGTCCTGAAACGCGGCAAACGCTGGCACATCGTGGCCGACGATATTAAACCACTAAGAGAACGCCACAACCTAGGAAGAGCAATGTCCCAGGCAGAAAAACTTAAGCTTCTAAGAATTGCGAGATCGCGCCCAGAGTGGCAGACGGCTCTATATGCAGCGATTCTGGCCCTTAACACAACCATGCGGGGTTGCGAGATAAAAGGACTCCACTGGCGAGACATTAATTTGGTGGATCGCGTCTTGACAATTCACCATAGCAAGACCGAGGCAGGAGAGCGCGTTATCCCACTTAATGCCGACGCGATGGGAGTCATTCTTGAACTTTATAAGCGTGGGCAATTTTTGAACGGAATAGACCTTGACCACTACGTTTTCCCTGCTTGCGAAAACGGGCAGATTGATCCGGGACGACCGCAGGAATCGTGGCGCACCGCCTGGAGGAATCTCACGCAGTCTATCGTATGCCCGGCGTGCCATCACTTGCAGAAACCCTCTGAAACTTGCCGCAATAGTGAATGCAACGCCGACATTCATGAAATAAAAAGCTCTCTGGCAGGATTGCGCTTCCACGATCTGAGGCACCACGCCATTACAGAACTTGCTGAATCTCAGGCCAGCGATCAAACGATCATGGCCATCGCGGGACACGTTTCTCCTAAGATGCTCGCGCACTACTCGCATGTACGGCTTGCGGCAAAACGCTTGGCCCTAGATTTTCTAGCTCAACCTAGAAAAACAGAGTCAAACCATCATTCGGGACAAGAGGGTAATGTCACAAAGCACGTCACAAACGGCACAATTCCTCGTAACCGTTCTCCGTATGTTATTGAAAAGAATGGTAGGCCCGTGCGGACTCGAACCGCAGACCTCTACCGTGTCAAGGTAGCGCTCTAACCAACTGAGCTACGGGCCTAATGTCAGGCAGCAAGGCAATTCCCCGCCGATTCGGCTCGGACGTCGGCAGAATTTGAAGTCCGATTAGAGTTTGCTGCCGGACAAGCGCCAGCCAAATCCAGCTTACATACCGCCGACATTTTAACATCTGCGAGCGAATGCGCCTAGGGCGCCGTCATCGTAATTTTGGAATGAGGTTGGTGGCCCGGCCTTTGAAGTTGGGGTACCCCGTCTTTCGTCTTTTGAAGGGCGGGGCTTTTGACGTTGATCTTCGACTTGACCTCTGCCCAGGGGATCGATGCGAATCAAGCCCGGTTCTTTCTTCGAATAAAACGAGAAACTGCTCCAGGGCCAGTCCTTCGGATCAACGACGAGGTTTCTCTTCAC